>SCPN01000217.1_pt1:0-195000 | contig 281084 bp, 311 predicted proteins | sample 6106831 | NCBI WGS metagenome assembly SCPN01 (sample SAMN10720447, study PRJNA508395) | human gut metagenome | isolation source: Participant 1, 0 month
ATAATTTGGATGGAATTATGAAAAACAGATAGGAGAATATACATATTGACAAAAGTAATTAAAAGAGACTGTTCCGAAGTTGATTTTGACAAATCAAAAATCTCAACTGCAATTCTTAAAGCTATGAAGAATGGTTCAGGCATTGTAAAACCAAAGATTGCAGAAGATATTGCGGTGACGAAATTGAAGAAGAGTAAGGATAAAGAAGAAGTAAGCATCTCTGATATTGAATCAATGGTTTATGATAAATTGATTACTAAGAAGCAGAGACTTACTGCAAAAGCATATGAAGGGTATAGAAGTATTCGTGAGTTTCAGAGAGAAAACGAGAATACAACAGATTCCGAAATTGATGAACTATTAGATGGTGAAAGCGAATATTGGAATACTGAAAATTCCAATAAAAACTCAAAAGTATTAAATACTCAACGTGATTATATGGCAGGAATTGTTAGCAAAGATATTTCTCGTAGATTTTTACTTCCACCAGAAGTTGTACAAGCACACGATGAAGGAATTATTCATTTCCATGATATTGATTATTTTGGTATGAATGCGATGAGTAACTGCTCACTTATTAACCTCGAAGACATGTTACAGAATGGTACTTGTATTAACAAGGTAATGATTGAAAAACCACATAGATTTATTACTGCTTGTACAATCGCAACTCAGATTATTCTTGGTGTTACATCACTTCAGTATGGAGGGGCTACAATTACTCTTACACATTTAGCACCATTTGTAAGAGATAGTTACAACAAATACTATGAGAAATATAAGTCATGGGGATTTTCTGACGAAGATTGTAAGAGATATGCAGAATCTGATACCAAAAAAGAAGTAGAGGATGGTGTTCAGACGCTTTTAACTATCAGTGCAATTCTATGTCTAACTCAAATGGGCAGTCTCCTTTTTTGAGTGTATTCATGTATCTTGGAGAAACTACAGAGTATAAGAAAGAACTTGCAATGATTATTGAAGAGTTTCTTAATCAGAGATTACTTGGTCTTAAAAATGAAGTTGGCGTATATGTCACACAGGCATTTCCAAAGCTTCTCTATGTCTTAGAAGAAGATAATATTCATGAAAATTCCCCTTATTGGTATTTAACAAAACTTGCAGCTAAGTGTACTGCAAAGAGAATGAATCCTGATTATATTTCAGAGAAGATTATGAAGAAATATAAAGGAGTGTACATGTTCCGTGCAATAAATGCAGAAGTTCCTTTCACCTTATAAAGACGAAAATGGAAATTATAAATTTTATGGAAGACTAAACCAGGGCGTTGTCACATTAAATCTTGTGGATGTAGCATTGTCATCTGAAGGAGATTATGAAAAGTTTTGGGATTTAATGGAACAGAGAACAGAATTATGTCATAAAGCATTACTTTGCAGACATAAACGATTAGAAGGAACATTATCTGATGTCGCACCTTTATTATGGCAGTATGGAGCATTTGCAAGACTTGAAAAAGGTGAGAAGATTGATAAATTACTTCACAATGGATATGCAAGTATTTCTCTTGGATATGCAGGGTTATATGAATGTGTAAAATATATGACTGGTAAATCACATATTGATTCACAGGAAGGTCATGATTTTGGTATTAAAGTAATGCAGTTTATGAATGATAAATGTGACCAGTGGAATAAAGAGCATTATATTGGATTTTCAATTTACGGATCTCCAATCGAAAACACAACGTATAAATTTGCAAAGTGTCTACAGAAACGCTTTGGAATTATTAAAGGTATTACGGATAGAAACTATATTACCAATAGTTATCATACATTTGTTAAAGAACCAATCAATGCATTTGATAAACTTGCTAAAGAATCAGAATTCCAAGCTTTATCACTTGGAGGTGCGATATCTTATGTTGAGACAGATGGATTGGTAAATAATGTAGAAGTTATTTTGGAAATGAATAAATTCATCTACGACCATATCATGTATGCAGAAGAAAATACAAAATCTGATTACTGTCAGATTTGTGGTTATGATGGTGAAATTAAAATTATTGATGAAGATGGCGAACTTATTTGGGAATGTCCAAATTGCCACAATAGAAACAAAGACAAGATGAATGTCGCAAGAAGAACTTGCGGATATATTGGAACTAATTACTGGGGAAAAAGGACAGTACTCAGGAAATCAAAGAGAGATATGTTCATATGACAGATATTGCGGAGGATTTATAATGGCACAGATTTTTAGAATAAGTGGATATTTAGTTGATCCATCTGATGACTGCAATAAGGAAGAAATTAAAGTATCTATTACAGATAGATTAGATATGTTTTGCCAGCAGTTGCATATTGAATCTGCTGATATTGGAGAATGGGAAGATGATAACCCATTAAATTATGAAAATTGTGATTTAGCATATTGTACTCAATATTTTAAACAGACCAATAATTATTTTAAGTTTGATAGACCATTACCAGCAGTAGGACAAAAATACAAACACTTTAAAATTGGTAAAATTGTTACGATTATTGGAATTTCAAGACATACAGAAACTGAAGATGTGACGGTTGTTTATGACTATGAAGGACATATTTGGAATCGTCCTCTTGAAATGTTTATGAGTGAGGTTGATAAAGAAAAATATCCTAACACTACACAAAAATATAGATTTGAACTTGTGGAGGATTGATTATGAGGTATGCACAAATTCGGTCTATGGACATTTCTAACGGTGAGGGAGTTGGAGTCTCCCTCTTCGTTCAAGGATGTGACAAGCATTGTTTCAATTGTTTCAATTCTGAAACATGGGATTTTAATGGTGGAAAAGAGTGGACAGAGGAAACAAAAAATAAATTTATGGAATTGATTGATCGACCATATATCAGACGAATTTCCATCTTGGGTGGTGAACCACTTGCAGAACAAAATTTGGATGATATTTTGTCTTTAATTAAGGAAATCCGAGAAAAATATCCAATTTCTCAAAATCCCAATTCAGAAAACATAGGAAAATCAAGGGTTTTGGAAGATGAAAATTCCAATGAAATCCGTATTTCCTTTCCTGAGAAAACTATCTGGTTATATACAGGATTTGAATGGAATGAAATTATGAATTATAAAATCAAAGCTGATTTATGTGAAGATAATACATCTTTTGAAAAACACATCAAAGAAGATTTATCTATGATAAAAAGAAAGAACATAATTTCCAATGTAAATGTGCTTGTAGACGGAGAATATATAGATGAGCAAAAGGATCTCACATTGAAATTCAGAGGTTCAAAAAATCAACATGTAATTGACGTAAAGCAATCTCTCGCTCAGAACAAAATAGTTTTATATTGTGATTAATAAAGGAGAATTACAAATGACCAAAGAAGATATTAAAAGGGGTAAAATTGTATACTACGCTCGAATACTGAAGCCAGTAGGCACATACGAAGTCAATGAATTACTTATTCGAACCGTAGACGATGACTACTTTGTTGGCATTGACAAACACGATAAACACGCTTATTTGTTTTTATATAGTAGTCTTAATGAGCTAATATTTGACAATAGACAAGAGTGCTTAGATGTTGTCTTAGAAGCAGAAAACAATGCACCAAAAGTAAGTGATGAAAAAGAATACGAAGAATATTAAAAGAAGGTGATAAACATAGCTTACTTATATGATAAGTTCAAAGGAATTTACAGGTTAAAAGTTCCTATTGATTCTCACACAAACGACTATTGTAGAAAACTCAATGGAACATATGAAGATGTAGATATGTATATTGATTGTCAATTCGGAAATAAAGTCTTTCATTTTGGCAATAGTACATTACAAGCATATATACCTTCATTGATAAGAGGTCACAATATCGTTAAAACAATTCAACAGTCGAATCCATCAATCATATTTGATATAAGTGAAACGGATTCTGAAGTGTTATTCAAGTTCAAATATATCAATTCAGACAAAGTAATTCCATTATTAAAACCTAAGACAAATGGCGCAGGTATAAGTCCCTATTCACCTAAAAATCTCCCTAAAACTGACTTTAAGATTCCAGATGATAAATTGACACAGTACAAACAAATCGTGTCTAAAATTTCTCCTGACAAGCTTTTAACCATAGGCAGAATGACTAATTCGTTCTTGCAGACTTTGGTCACAAAGAAGACTCCTTGGGAGAATATTAAAGCAGATATGAGGCTCAAATGTGTCAAAGGCAAGGAATATATCTATATGATTGACAAATGGGATGAATATCTAAAGTATCTTGAAAAAGAAATTACCATTATGAATATGTAGGCAAATTTAGAGTAAATGTAAAGGATGGTGAAAACTATTTTGAAGCTTGCTAAGGGTATTACCAATAAAATTTTAAAAGAATATGGTTTTCGGTATGATGAGCATGGAAATTACAGATATTATTCTTCCATGTATAAGTCAAACAACAAAACAGTAATCTATGCTTATTTTTATGTAAATATAGATGAAAACTATTTTTCATACGAGATCCAATCTAATGGAACAACTTATTATCCATATTATCATAAGGATAATAAAAGTGTTGTAAATGAAATTATTTCTATGAATATTAGCAAAGAAATTAGAAATTTAGTCAAGAAAGGAATTTTAGAAGATGAAAATGATTAATATTAAGAAAACAAATGAGAATGCAAAAACCCCTACATATGGCAGTGAATTTGCAGCAGGAGCAGATTTATATGCAGTTATACATAATGAAGAGAAGAAGATAGAAATTCTTCCCGGTGAAACAGCTTTTGTTGACACAGGGATTGTAATGGAAATTCCTGATGGATATGTTGGTCTTGTGTATGCCAGAAGTGGATTGGCATGTAAGCAGGGATTAGCTCCCGCTAATAAGGTCGGGGTGATCGATTCAGATTATCGAGGAAATATCATGGTTGCACTATATAATCAGAGCAGTGAGGCAAGGATCGTGTCTGAAGGTGATAGAATTGCACAGATTATTATTCAACCAGTAGAACAGTTCGGGTTTAATGTAAAAGAAAATCTTAGTGATACAAAAAGAGGTGAAGGTGGATTTGGAAGCACAGGAAAGAGATAAAAAATTATTATCTGTAAAAGAAACCTGCGATTATCTTGGAATTGGACAAACCAAATGTCGAGAATTACTTCGGGGAAGAAATGGATTTGGAGTTCAAATAGGTAATAGATGGTACGCCAATAAAGAAAAACTTAATAAATGGATAGATAATAAAACTAAATAACATTTTATTTACACCAATACTTGATAAAAAGAAGTACATAAGATATTATATTTATATGTAATATCTTTGTACTTCTTTCCTATTTTCTTAAAAGGAGGAAATTTTAATGGGTAAATCATTAAATGGGAAAGAACTTGGACAAGGTATATCTCAGAGAAAGGATGGGCTTTATCAAGCAAGGTTTACTAATAGGTTTGGAAAGAGACAAACTATATATTCAAAATCAATAACAGAACTCAGAGCAAAATTAAGAGATAAGCAATATGAAGATTCTAATGAGTTGAATGTAATTAATAATGAAATTACATTAGATGAGTGGTTTGATAAGTATATGAAAGTACATTCACCTTCATATAGACCTAATACAATATCCAATTATATTGGTGGTTATAATCGTATTAAGGATGATCTTGGTTGGAGAGTTATGAAAGATATCAATGTTATAACTTTTCAAGAATCATTCAATAAACTAACATCGGATGCCAGTAGAAAAAACACCAAAAAAGTGTTAATGAATCTTTATAAATATGCTTTAGATTGTAATGTTGTTAAAACCATTAACCCTATTCAACAAGTTAAGACGAAATTAACCGATGTTGGAGTCAAAATGAGAGTTTTAACAAGAAAAGAAACAGAACTATTCTTAGAAAATGGTGAAGGTATTGCACATTTTCCATTATTTGAATTAGCACTTGAGACAGGTATGCGTATTGGAGAAATATGTGGACTTCAATGGGAGGACATAGATTTTGATCATAGAATGATACATGTAAGACATACTTTAACATATGCTAAACAAGATGGTTTGTGGGGATATAAGTTCCAGTTAAATGAACCTAAAACTGAAAATGGAATAAGAAAAATTCCTATGACCAAGAAAGCTGAAGAATTATTAAGTGAACAAAAAATCAGATGGGAAAAAGTTAATGATAGATGTGTTGCGGCAGTTGGGTATGAAAATTTGGTATACGTCACAAAAAGAAACACCCCTATCTGTACTAGAAATACAACTGTTTCAATAAGAAGAATAGAAGAAAGAATTAAGGCTAAGGGAATTGATTTTAAACCTATAACACCACATACTTTAAGACATACATTTGCAACTCGTTGTTTAGAGAATGGTATGAATGTAAAAACACTTCAAAGAATTCTTGGACATGCTGATATAAGGACAACAATGAATACTTATTGTCATGTCACAGATGACGAATTATATTCAGCAATGAATGTGTTTGAACAAAAAGGAATTTTAAACACTAATACCCAAATGGTGTAAAAGTGGTGTAGTAAACAAAAGATAGCTGATAAACCAAGTGTTTATGCGGGTTTAGAGATATGATATTACATTCCATGATAGAATGTAATCTGGGATTTTGAAAAGAATAAAATATACAGGCTGAGAAGCTTTAGAAAAGCCGCATTCCCGCTATCGACGGGGTTGCGGCTTTGAGTTACTTTGTTATGAAATCAATGGATATACTATTAGTGTTAGCAGGCTAAACACAACTTGGAAAAGATTTTTGGAGAATATTAATAATGAAAGAAAAGAATGGGAAAAACTTTTAAGAATAAAACAACCGGACGTGACGACACCAGGTCGGATACGTTCAGGTATCCATATGAGCCGACATCCTATGAAGTGTTAGAAAGACTAGCGAATACCGGGATAATAGGTAAAAATAATACCCTGTTAGATTATGGCTGTGGAAAAGGTAGGGTAAGCATTTTATGGCGTATCAGACAAAATGTCATTCTATTGGGATAGAATATGATGAACGGATTTACAACCGGGCGTTATCAAATAAAGCTGATGCGGTGTCAGGGAATAAAGTGAAATTTATATGTGCTGATGCAGTGGGCTTTAAGATTCCGGATAACGTAGACAGATTTTTCTTTTTCAATCCATTTTCAGTTGAAATATTTAAGAGTGTTCTGGCGAATATTATAGACAGTTATTATGAAAATCAGCGAGAAATGCTTGTTATGTGTTATTATCCGTCAGATGAGTATCTTATGTGTCTGTCACAGGAATATAATGTAACATTTGTTGAAGAAATTGATTGCAGTGACATATCCGATGGTGAAAGCAGACGGGAGAAGGTAGTCGTGTATAGAGTGGGGGAAAAATAGTTTTTTTATAAAAGATATATCACAAACACAGTAAAAAGTGATACAATGCAGATAATAACATTGCAGGAGGCTCACAACAATGGAACACATTTCAAGAAACGAAGCATTTGAATTACTCAAAAAATACAACAAAGACCCATTTCACATTCAGCATGCACTGACCGTGGAAGCCGTGATGAAGTGGTATGCAAATGAACTGGGATACGGCAATGATGCACAATACTGGGGAATCGTAGGACTTTACACGATATAGATTTTGAACTGTACCCGGAACAGCACTGCATCAAAGCACCGGAGCTGTTAAGGGAAGGCGGTGTATCGGAAGACATCATTCACGGTGTTGTTTCACACGGCTATGGCATTACGGTGGACATAGCGCCGGAGCATGAAATGGAAAAGGTACTTTTGCAGCAGATGAACTGACAGGACTAATCTGGGCGGCGGCATTAATGCGCCCTTCTAAAAGCACAAAGGATATGGAATTAAAGTCCTTAAAAAGAAATATAAAAGCAAAGGATTTGCGGCAGGCTGTTCCAGAGAAGTCATAGAGCGAGGTGCAGAACAGCTCGGATGGGAGTTGGAAAAGCTGCTGACCATGACGTTGGCGGCAATGGCTGCATCGGAAGACTATATTAACGAAGAAATGGAAAAAGAAAATGTTTAAAACACCGAAGGAATGTTATGATTATATCGTGAAAAATGAAATGGAAACGGCGATTATCGGGGCGATGATGCAGCAGACGGACAATTATTCAATTGCGGAAATTGCAGACGCGAGATTTCACAACAGGGAAGGGAAAATTTCCTTTACTTCCGCAGGATATAAAATTAATATCGAAGTGACAGATGACGAGATTGTGACTGCGGTTTTAAACGGATTGTATGTCAGCGCATTTTTATCAAGAAAAGACGATAACTACCGGGTGCATTTTTAGTGTCGGATACCCGGCTGAAATGAAAGCGCGTTTTGAAGAAGAAATCACAAAAGAGGTCGTAAGATACATGATAATGTCGGTCATTATGGCATGCAGACTGGACAGTGAGAAGAAATTAAAAATATATATCGGAAATGAATAAAAATTCTTTATAATAATGATTGATAAAACATGAACTGTGAAGATATGGTAAAGATACCGGAATTGGAAAATGTACTGCTTTTAAGAGCAGGAGCAGGCGGTATGAAAAATATTGTCCGGTGGATTTATTTTGCAGACTGCCTACAGTGTGTGCAGAGTGAATACAAAGTGGAAGATTATATTCACGGCGGGGAATTTGTAATTCTGACAAACCGCAGTGTCACAGATAACAAGGATACATTGATAGGACTTATCGGAAAAATGCTTGCGCATGGCATTTCAGCGCTGGGAATCAATGAAGGGCAGATTTCCGATGAACTGATACAGTATGCCGATGGAAATGACCTGCCGCTGTTTGAACTGCCGGAGAAATATCCGCTGATAGACCTCTCCCAGATACTCTGCAACAAACTTGTGCTGGAGGAAAACAATAAAAATCTGGAGGAACAGCTTTTTACTTCAATTCTGGATTCAGAACATTTAAACAGAGAAAGCATTTTAGCACAGGCACGATACTTAAATGTGGACTTTTCAGGCGGGTTCTGTGTGGTTGAATTTGCGTTAAAGGCAGCACAGAATCAGAACGGGGATTCGCTGGCACTGGGGCGGGAACTGCGCCATATTATCAGTATGGAATTTTCCTTTTATACGGCATCGGATATTTTAATGCTTTCCCAGACAGGGTCTGTGCTGGCACTGGTATCGTCAGAACGGATAAAAGAAGAAGATTTAAAAATGATTCTGAGTATATTCGTCTTCTTATCAGTCAGAAACCAAATGATTATCCGGAAGTAAGGAAGATTCTGAAGGAACTCATTAATGAAGTCAACAGAATTGGAATAAATATCAATCAGATAGTATTTAACAATAATGCCGGACTGTATTCCAAGGAAGATAAGACACAGCTGATTGCTTATATGCGAAAACTGAATCAGAAGGTAGATGAGGCGGTGGTAAAGATTGGCAATCAGTAAGATCCTTAATATGAAGGATTGTGGTGGGCATTTTCACGGAAAACATCTGAAGAGATCTCTTGATTATGTGATGAATCCGGCGAAAACACAGGATGGAAGGTTCGTTGGTGCAATCAACTGTCAGGTCGATTCTGCTTTTGAACAGATGAAAGCTACAAAACGGAAGTTTGGAAAAGTTGATAAAAGGCAGGGATAGCGGTATGGTTTCGGTATTCAAATTGAGGGAATAAGAATAGACAAAGTTTTTTTACTTTCTGTTCTGTTGATTTTTGCTTATATCGTGATTTTCTGCAATGAGTATTGAAAACCTTTTTTTCTAATGTTAAAATTAAGTAAAGATTAAAAGACATAATATATATTTCAGATAATATTAATTTCATTGAGAAAAGCTGTGAGCAGCATATACATGAGTAGACATTGTTAATTTACAATACATAAAATGTAGACAGACAAGGAGGTTGGTTTATGTCAAGGATAACGGATTATGCTTTTTTATTTCAAAAATCATTTGGAACATCAGGAGTGAATTCAATAGGTAGTTTTCAGTTGTCCCAGTTGAATAGCAGTTCTGTTCAAGCACAATTAAAAGCTGCCGGAATTAACACGAATAGTAAACAATATAAGTCTGCTGTAAAACAAATGATGTCTGCTGGAAATGGTGCAATGTATGGCAATATTCAGGGAATAAAAAATCTGATGAGTCATTATGATAAGGACGGAGATTATATTAATCCTGTAAATGGATTGTCAGGACTTTTAGTGACAGATGAAAATGAAAGTTCGAGAAAAAAGATTATATCAATTCCGGATAGCAGCAAAGAAGAAATGTATGAACTGACAAAAAAAGAATTTCTGCGTGAAAATGGTGTATGCAATGGTGATACAACAAGACGCTCAGATGTATATAACAATTTGTATCGTAAAATGCAGAAGAAAGACAGACTGGCTGCCGGGTACACTCTTGAAAAATATGAGAGAATTTACAGACAGGCATTTTATGATGCAGCAAAAACGGCTGATCCTAACTGGGAAATTGGTAAGCCAATCAAAGAGGGAGCATTAGATAATGTTACAAGAGAATCAATAGAAGCTAAGAAATCTCTTGCTCAGTCAACGGTAGATACTAAAATTTGACATATGGATACTATTGCCTTTGGACATATGAAGGAAGTGAATATGAAGCTGGAACATTTACAGCAAATTCCACTTCGGCAAATTCTCCGTGGAATACAATGAGTTTGAGATTTAATGTGTACTAAGGAGGATTTGCAATATGCAGATTAATTCTAATTATTCTATGAATGGTGTGCCGTGTGAAACTAGACGTAAGCAGGATAATATCCCTCAATTTAGTACAGAATGTGTTGTTCAGGAAAATGAAAATATAAATCCGTATATGGCAGAAGCAGATTTTGATGAAAAAGCATTTGGTATGATTCTTTTACGGATGAAGGAATGATAAATACAGTTGATGAAAATGTGACACCTGGAATTTCAGTTCAAGCTCCTGCACCAGCAGTGTCAAGCGTAAAGGTAGTTGCAGCGCAAATAAAAAGTGATGGATATGTGTATGTTACAGTGCAGGTAGCTGGATATGGGAAAAATATTTATGCGATATCTGTCATATAAGGAATTGTATGATTACATAAATGACAGAACAGAGAGGTGATTCAATTAAATGGAAATATCAAATAATTATAGCACAGCAAAAGTGTGGAACACATCGAATAAAAATGTTTCTAAACCTTCTGAACAAAACAAATGGAAATTAACAGATTCTTTAAAAGAGAAGATTGTTGATCTGGCAAAAAAAGATGCACAGGACAATGTATATATGGGAAATGCATTTATGAATTTGAGAAAGACGGAAGTAAGCAAAGTAGCCCCGAATAGAGCTGCTTTAATTGGAAAGTTTAGTCAATCAATGAATTCAGGTAATATGTCAGCAATGAAAGAAGTTGAGGAAGCAGACAAAAAATGGCTCTGTATGCTGTTTGGAATACCTTATGAGGCAAAATATCAGGGAACAGGGACAGGCTCGGCAATTCATGTATACAATGAAGCTGGCGAAGAAGTTTTGACCTATACAGGGGGAGTAGGCTGGCAGGAAAAAGAAACAAAAGCAGAGTCGCAGGTTCATTCAGCATTGAAAATGACATATTATGAGGCATTTAGTGAGGCGAGAAAAGCATTAAATAGTGAAGAAAAGACTGGTAGTGTAGGTGAAAACATAATATTGCAAGATAATTTTGATATGAAGGCATGAAGTATTTGCTCCTTTTTCCTTGCACCGCTTACCATGACGGATGAACAGATGGAAAAGGGACTTGAAATTTTTGAAGAAGCATTAAAAGAAGCGTTAAACGCATAGCAGATAAGCAGACTATAGAACAGAAATCAAGATTTACGGCAGACGAACAACAGGCAAAGAAAGGGGCATAAAGAAGCATGAAAGGTTTTTCAATAAAACAGAAATTGAAGAATATAATACATTTGAACAATTTGCAAAAGAAGCACAGCTTGGGGAAAAGGATTTAGTCCTTTGTGGTGAGCATACTTATAAGCAGTATGTAGAGCCGCTCTCACTCGGTGTACAGACACTTTTCCGTGAAAAGTACGGAAAAGGCGAACCGACAGACGGTGCGGTCGATGCAATTCTTGATGCGCTGCGGGATAAGAACTTTGACCGGATTGTTGCAATCGGCGGCGGTACCGTTATTGATATTGCAAAGGCGGTTGCCGTTGCAGCCCTGAGGATAAAGTCGATGATTTATACGACCATGTCAGTGAACTTGAAAAAGACATCCGTTGATTATCGTACCGACCACCTGCGGAACGGGCAGTGAAGTGACAAACATTTCCGTCATGAACCGTGTCAGCAAGGGTGTAAAATGGGACTGGCATCCGATGCCATGCTCGCAGATAAGGCGGTTCTGATTACAAATCTTTGGATTCCATGCCGTATCAGGTATTTGCGACATCATCGATTGATGCAATGGTTCACAGTGCAGAATCCTTTTAAGCCCGAACGGTTGCAGTATTTCAAGACTTTTCTCGTCAGAAGCATTAAAATTAATTCTTACCTGCTGGGATAAGGTGGTAAAGGAAGGCGGAGAAGAGGCGTGGAAAAGGTATGCTGCAGAATTTTAGAGGCTTCCAACTGGGCAGGACTGGGGTTTGGTTATGCGGGCTGTGCCGCCGTTCATGCGTGCCTATCCACTCGGTTCGGTATATCACATTCCGCACGGACAGTCCAATCAGTTAATGTTTCAGGACGTTATGAAAATGTATAAAAAGTTATGTCCGGACGGCAGAATCAACGAACTGGAAGCACTGATTGCGGAAAGCCTTCATGTTACACCGGATACGTCGCTTGAGACACTGTATGCTTTAATGGATAAGGTTTTAAAGAAAGCACCGTTAAAGGAATTCGGTGTCAGGGAAAGTGACCTTGCGCAGTTTGCAAAAGACGTCATTCAGACACAGCAAAGACTGTTAAGAAACAATTATGTTGAACTGACGGAAGAACAGATTCTGGAAATCTACCGTGCGGCATTTTAAAAGTTATAAAGAAAAAGCGTTACAGGACATCTGCATTAGGGCGGGTGTCCAGTTTTTGTCCGTAAAAATATACAGGGAATTGTATACAGACCATTGAATTTCCGAATTGAAAGTCGTATAGTATGAATAAATATTCATGCCACTTGTTACAGAACCGAATTTATCAGGTTTGTGAGCGGTGTATTACCGTTTTACTGCAAAGTCGTTTAGGAAACGGGAGTGGTGTGAAAATATGTACGACTGGAAGAAAAGAGGAAGAAAAATGTTAAGTTACAGTGTATTTTTACCAAGCTATAGTGTAGGTGAGGACTGCTATCAACAGATACCGTATGTTACAAGAAAATACGGAAAGACCGCAGTCGTTATCGGCGGAAAGACTGCCATGGAAAAGGCAAGACAGGAGTTAGATGCGGCTGTTCAAGGTTCGGACGTTCAAATCCTGGATTACATATGGTACGGCGGTGATTCTAACTATGAAAATGTGGAAATGTTAAAGGCAGACAGCCGTGTGCAGGAGGCTGATATGCTGTTTGGCGTGGGTGGCGGACGTGCCTGTGATACGGTAAAGACACTTGCCGATATGTTAGACAAACCGTTTTTTACTTTCCCGACACTGGCATCAAACTGTGCGGCATGTACGGCAATTACCGTTATGTACAATCCGGATGGTTCTTTTAAGGAATATTACTATATGCATGCGCCGTCTTATCATACATTTGTGAATACAAAGATTATTGCAGATTCACCGGAAAAGCTTTTATGGGCGGGAATCGGCGATGCTTTATCCAAAGAGTGCGAGGTTTTATTTGCCAGCAGGGATAAATTTATTTACCATACACCGCTTATGGGACAGTGCATTTCCAAGGTTTGTACAACACCGCTTGTTGAGTACGGTGCAAAGGCACTGGAAGCGTGCAGAAATAACAAGCCGGATTTTGCGTTAGAGCAGGTCGCACTCGATATTATCATTTCAACGGGGATTGTTTCAAATTTTGCAACACACGAAAACCAGCCGGATCCGAAGGACAATTACTATTACAACAGTTCACTGGCGCACTGTGTTTACTACGGGCTTCGACACTGCCGCAGTGCGAAAGACATCTGCATGGTGAAATTGTATCGTTCGGTGTGCTTTGCCTGCTGACCTATGACGGACAGTTAGAAGAGCGTGACCGCATTATGCAGTTTAATAAATCTGTCGGACTGCCGGTTACATTAGACGAACTTGAAATTTCACGAGAAGATTTAGTGAAAATTGCAGACAAGGCCGCCAGTGTGGTTGAATGGACATATGTTCCGGGCATACCGACAAAAGAACGCTTCATTCAGGCAATGATTGACACTGACGAAGCAGGAAAGCGGTTATAATTTTGTTGTTTTGTGCTTAAATTTTTATCAAATTTTTATAATTCTCCCTTATTCCGGATTTATCAAAGAATAGGGGATTTTTTATGGAAAAGTGACAGTTGCTTTTGGGTGACTCTGTAAAATTTATATTGAAATACAGAAGTACTTTGTACTACAATAGGATGACAGGAATTGCAAATAAATATGGCGCAGATACGATTCTTTCCGGTGCAGAGCTGATTTATATGCTACTTGTGCCATCAGCTTTGAGTTTGATAAAGAAGAAATGAAGGAGTCGAGAAACGACATGAGTAGTGCAGAATTAAATAAAAAAAAAAATACGGACAATGGAAACGGTAGTACAGAGTGTATTGATTCTGATTTTAATGATACTTGTAATTCTGCTTATGAGCGAAATCGGCAGATTACAGGGAACAGCAAGGGTTATTAATTATGCGGGCTGGTGCGAGGTGCGACACAGCGGGAGGTAAAGCTTGAAATTACCGGTTATCAGAACGATGAACTGATTCAGTATTTAGACGATATTTTAAATGGATTAAAGTATGGGGACGGCAATTACAATCTGATAACACTGGATGATACAGATTATAATAAGAAGCTGGATGCACAGATAGAGTATTGGGAAATTTAAAAGACAGATTCGCAAGGTGCGTGAGCTTGGATATGAAGATACCGATATTGTAGAAGTGAGTGAAACTTATTTTGATATGGCAGATGAAACGGTTTTTGCAGCCGAGAATTATTCCGTGCAGACGGCCGGAAAAATTCGCGCACTGGAGACAGCATCTGCGGTGGATATGCTGATTTTAGTGATCTTAATGATAATGCAGATGGTTTCGGCAGTCCGGATAACCAGAAAGAACAAGATTTTAGAGCAGAAAGCCTATATTGATTTACATACGGGACTGCCTAATAAGAGCCGCTGTGAGGAAATTTTTCATGATATGAGAGCAATTAAAGGTGAGGTTGCTTGTATTATTTTTGATTTGAATAATTTAAAAATTACCAATGATACGCTGGGGCATTCAGTTGGCGACCAGTTGATTATGAATTTTGCACGCCTTTTAAGAAATGTTGTTCCAATGAAGAATTTTGTCGGACGGTACGGAGGCGATGAATTTGTAGTGGTTATTTGTGATACATCCAAAGAGGAAGTTGAAAATATTTTAAATCAGTTACAGGAGGAAGTAGACCAGTTTAACCGGTACGGCAGAAACGAGACAATCAGTTATGCATATGGCTGGGCATTTTCAAAGGATTATACGGACTGCACGCTCCGGGTGCTGTTTGATAAGGCTGACCACTATATGTATGAAAATAAGCGAGACAAAAAGGAGGCTTCAAAAATGAGTAAAACTAATAAAAATACAATGGATATGACACATGGCACGCTGTGGAATAAAATCCTGATTTTGCACTGCCACTTGCGGCAAGCAGTATTTTACAGCAGCTTTTTAATTCCATTGATACGGCAGTTGTCGGACGGTTTGCCAGCAGTCAGGCACTGGCGGCAGTCGGCAGCAACAGTTCGCTGATTGCACTGATGATTAACCTATTTATCGGCATTTCACTCGGTTCAAATGTTGTTATTGCACATTATATCGGACAGCGCTCAGAAAAGAATATTCAGGCGGCAATTCATACGGCTATTGTGGTCGCCTTGGTGAGCGGCATTTTTGTTATGATATTCGGACAGTTTATTGCAAAGCCGGTATTAAGCCTTATGGGGACACCGGATGACGTTATAGATTTAGCGGTAGTTTATTTGAGAATTTATCTGCTCGGTATGCCGTTTATCATGCTGTATGATTTCGGTTCATCCATCCTTAGAAGTACAGGTGACAGCAGACGTCCGCTCTACAGCCTGATTGTTGCGGGTGTGATAAATACGGTGTTAAATCTTGTGCTGGTTATCGGATTTAAAATGGGCGTTTCAGGGGTTGCCATAGCCACTGTTATATCCAATATGGTCAGTTCAGGCATTATCGTATACATACTGACACATGAATCCGCACCGATACGGCTGGAATTTCGTAAACTGGCAGTAGCACCGGCAGAGTTAAAAAAGATATTGGTCATTGGTGTTCCGGCAGGAATACAGGGCATGATGTTTTCAATTGCCAATGTGTGTATACAAAGTGCAATTAACAGCTTCGGCTCGGATGCGATTGCGGGTTCTGCGGCAGCACTGAATTATGAATATTTTACATACTTTCTTGTCAATGCTTTTGCGCAGGCAACGGTGACATTTACCAGTCAGAATTACGGTGCGGGCGACTATGGACGCTGTAAGAAAATTTTTCATATATCCATGGTATTTTCACTGGTATCCTGCGGACTGCTCTCTATGGTGTTTGTTCTTGGGCGCGGCATGTTTCTTCGCTTTTACACCACAGATCCGGCGGTGCTTGAATATGCCATGACACGAATTTTAATAGCGACGACACTTGAACTTCTGACGTCTGTTTATGAAATCAGCGCAGGCGCAATGCGCGGCTTTGGACATTCACTGACACCGGCAGTCATCACATTTTTAGGTTCCTGTGTCCTGCGGTTAATCTGGGTTTCAACGGTTTGCCGTGCCGTGCATGAATTCTGGGTACTGGTGATTATTTATCCGATTTCATGGGTCGTGACAGGCATTGTCATGACATCCGCTTATTATATTGTAAGAAAACGTGCATTTGCGCAAAATGTGCAAAAAGCGGCTTGAATTTAGCGGGATAGCTTTATATAATGATAAGAGTGTCAAAAGTAGAATATCACAGAAAAAATAAGAGAGACTAATGGATAAGAGATAGAAAACAAGAAAGGAAATTAAAAAATGGAATATACACAGGAAATTAAAGGGAAAATACATTCTGTAGAGAGCTTCGGCTCGGTAGACGGACCGGGTGTGCGCTATATTGTATTTTTACAGGGTTGCCACATGCGCTGTAAATACTGCCACAACCCGGAAACATGGGCAATGGAAGGCGGAGAAGAACTGACGGCAAAGGAAGTTTTTGACAAAGCATACCGTTACCGCAACTACTGGAAAAAGAACGGCGGTATTACAGTCAGTGGCGGAGAAGCACTGTTACAGATTGATTTTGTGATTGCGCTGTTTAAGCTGGCAAAGGAAAAGGGCGTGCATACGACACTGGATACGTCCGGCAATCCTTTTACAAGAGAAGAACCGTTCTTTAGCAAATTTAATGAACTCATGAAGGTGACAGACCTTTTTATGCTCGATATTAAGCAGATTGATGATGAAAAACACAAGAAACTGACGGGTTGGACAAACAGCAATATCTTAGATCTGGCACAGTATTTATCAGACAACGGAAAGGCAATGTGGATTCGTCATGTATTAGTACCGGGAATTACAACAGATGATGCAGATTTAGAAAAGTTAAGAGATTTTGTCGGCTCGTTAAAGACGGTAGAACGTTTTGAAATCCTGCCATATCATACACTGGGTGTATTTAAGTGGGAAAACTTAGGAATTCCATACGAACTTGGCGATGTAATGCCGCCGACAAAAGAGGAGATTGCACATGCCGAAGAAATCCTGCATACTGCCGATTACAAGGATTACGCAAAATAAAATGCAGGATAAATGCAGGCTGGATAAAAATAGATAGAATAAAAAGCATAAAAAAGACAGGCATATATGTCAAGAGCATTTCGGTTTCTGACATGTATGCCTGTTTTGTTATTTGTAATAAAAAATTAAAAGTCTAATGCCGGTTGACATGCTTTTTAATCGCTTCAAAGCTTTCCGGACTGATAACGTGTTCAATCCTGCAGGCATCATCTTCCGCAACCTTTGGGTCAACACCCAGTGTTGTCAGCCACGAAGATAATAACTGATGGCGTTCATAAATGGTTTCGGCGATTTTCTGACCGGATTCTGTCAGGTAAATGTAGCCTTCTTTTGTGACCGTGATGTGATTCGCCTCTCTTAAATTTTTCATTGCAATGCTGACGCTGGATTTTTAAAGTCCAGTTCATTTGCAATATCAACAGCACGTACAACAGGACGTTCCTTGCTGAGCATTAAAATAGTTTCAAGATAATTTTCCGCAGATTCATGTATTGCCATAATAATTTCTCCATTTAAAACCGATTAATTTGATGTTATTAGTATATCATAAAACAACAAATAGGCAAATTTATAATGATATTTACAATTTTATGGGCGGAAGGAATTGTTTTATGATAAAAATGGTAAATTATAAAGATGAATATACAAAATTTAAACTGTTTAATAGATTTGCATCTGCATTTAGACGGCTCTCTGCCATTGCATACGGTAAAGGAACTGGCAGAGCAGCAAGGAATCACACTGCAGATGACAGACGGGAATTAAAGAAAAACTCTCCGTGCCTGCAGGCTGCCGGGATTTGAATGAGTATCTGACAAAGTTTGAATTTCCGCTGACGCTGATGCAGACACCGGAGGCACTTGAAAAATGTATGCACGATCTGCTGACTGAATTAGAAGGGCAGGGTGTGCAGTATTGTGAGGTCCGTTTCGCACCACAGCTTCATACACAGAAAGGGATGAGTCAGAATGAAGTGATTGAAGCAGTGAAAGCGGGGCTTTACAGTGTGGCAGGTGTGAAGCCGGAGAGTATTCACGCGGGTATTATTTTATGCTGTATGCGTGGCAGTGACAATGGACAGCAAAATAAAATTACGGTTGAAGAAGCTGCAAGACATCTGGGAAGCGGTGTGTGTGCAGTAGACCTTGCCGGAGCGGAGGCATTGTATCCGACAGAGCAGTATGCGGATTTATTTGCCTATGCAAAGCAGTTACGCATACCGGTTACGATTCATGCAGGTGAGGCAGCAGGTACAGAGAGTATCCGTGCAGCAGTGGCAATGGGTGCTGCGCGTATCGGACACGGAATTCGTGCCGCATATGATGCGGAAACGATGGAACTGTTAAAAGAACATCACATTACACTGGAATTATGTCCGACCAGTAACTTAAATACGAAAGTTGTCGATTCCATTGGACAGTATCCCATCCGTCAGTTAATGGATGCCGGGTGGCAGTGACAATTAACACCGATAATATGACGGTATCGGATACCTGCATACAGCACGAATATCAGCTGCTTGCAGATACATTTGCATTTGGGGATACGCAGATAAAGAATTTCTGTACCATGCGGCAGAAGCATCATTTACAACAGAGGATATAAAACAGCTGCTAAAGGCGCGGATTACATATACGTTTTAAAAGATACAAGGGGGAAGTTTATAGTTTATGCGTTATGTTGCGATAGAAAAGGCAAAGGATAACATGGTACTGGCAATGCCCATATATGACAGTATTAACAGAGTACTGCTGGCAACAGGTACCATTATGACCAGGGATTATATCAGAAAATTAAAAGCGCGGGGACTGCCGGGTTTTTATGTGGAAGATGAACTGGCAAAGACATTGAAGTACAGGATATCGTTACACAGGAACTGCGCAATGAAGGGGTAGAAGCCTTGCAGCGTGGTGATCTGGATGCCTGCATGAAAGTTGCGGAACGGATTGTGGAACAGATTCTGTCACGGCCGCCAATCCGTCTGGATATGATTGATTTAAGAATGTTTGATGATTATACGTACCGTCATTCTGTCAATGTGGCGGTCATGAGTACAGTCATTGCGCTCAATTTAGGGTTTAATAAGAAAAAATTAAAAGAGGTCAGTATTTCCGCCATGCTGCATGATATTGGTAAACTGATGTTAAATCCGGAAATTTTAAATAAGCCCGGACCGTTAACGGAGAGTGAGTACGAACATATCAGGCAGCATCCGCAGATAGCTTTTGATTTTCTGCGGCAGCGCATGGATATTAGTTCAACAATCCGTGCCGGGATTCTGTCCCATCATGAAAATGAAGACGGCAGCGGGTATCCGAATGGATTCGTAGGTGATGATATTTACATTTATGCAAAAATCATTCACGTAGCGGATGTGTTTGATGCACTGACATCCAAAAGACCGTATAAAGTACCTTATGCACGTTCGGAAGCAGTTGAGTATCTGATGGGCGGATGCGGCAGATTTTTTGACAGAGATGTGGTAGAGGCGTTTATTCAGTCTGTGGCAATCTATCCGTCCGGGACGGAAGTGATGCTCTCAGACGGCAGAGAAGGCATTGTGGCGGCAAATAAATGGAATCCGCTGCGGCCGTTAATCAGGCTGTGGGATGGGGAAGAAATAGACCTAAATGATTCGTGTAATTATCGTGATCTGACAATTGTTCCGGAAACCGATGCGATTTTGGTGTAAAATATTCGTTATAAATAAACGGGGGCGTGTAACTTGACGTTGTGCTTTGTGTCGCAGGCACCACAAAGCCGCTTTTTATCGCAGAACTGAATAAATTCGGTTTGCGACTCCTCCGGTATTAAAATGCCTGTGGAATGGGGATTAGTATGGATAATAAGAAAATAAACCCGCTGTTTACCAAAGAAAATGTTGAAAAAATTGTTGTACCTGATATTGTGAAAGTAGATTTGCTGAGTATTCTGGAAGAAAAGTTACAAAAGGCGGGGTTTTATTACAGAGTGGCATATCGTGTCAAAGCGGTAGATTCGATGGTCAACAAGCTGATATTTAAGGATTACCGGCGGAAAGGCACGGAAAACGAAGATAAGAAAATGCAGGATTTAATCGGAATCCGGATTATGCTGTATTTCAGTGATGATCTGGAAATCTGTATGAGGCTGCTGGATACGCTGTTTGTCGAGCCCGGCAAGTGGGAAACCACGGAAAACAATGAATATGAGTTTAAGGCAATGAAGGTCAACGGAATCTTTAAGCTGCCGGCATATTTAAGCAAGACGATTGTCAATCCGTCACTGGCAGATTATGTTGACAGTACTTTTGAAGTACAGGTCAGAACCAACTCCTTTGAAGGGTGGCACGAGATTGAACATGATCTGCGCTATAAAGGTTCGGCATTCGGTATCGGTAATGAAGCGCTGGCACGCAAGATGAACAGTATTCTGGCAACACTGGAGCTGTGCGATGATTCTATTGTACAGCTGCTAGAGGATCTGGGACACCAGCACTATAAGGATAAGCTGTGGTGCGACATGATACGATGCCATTACAGGCTGAAACTGGACAATACGCCGATGTATCCTGAAATTGAAGAAATTTTAAACAGAGATACGGAGCTTGCAAAGCAGTTTTACCGTTTTGACCGCGGAAAAACAATTGCACAGCTTTGGAATAATACATCGGATAAGGGTGTGCAGTTAAATGTTAATAATATTATCCGTATTGTCAATCAGATCGGCCCGAATGATGAGCGGTTGAAGGAAGTTTTTGCAAAGCGCGACAGGGCAGCTCATCAGGAAACGGAAAACAGCGGCAGGCGCAAGCGTTTTGAACCGTTTAAGACACTGGGAAGATATAAAGTTTTTCAGGCACAGACATACATAGAAACGGCTAATTTAAAGACAGAAGACGCGTTCCGCAAGGCGGCAGGATACATTTATTCATGGGTAAAGTCCCGCTTTAATGAGGTCTTTTCTGATATACCGGAGCAGGTTGCCGGTTACAGCGGCAGTACGCCGGGATACAGTGTGCTGGTTGACTATGATGAGGAAAAATGCTATTTTAAAGAATATACCACGCATTTTGATACTAGAATATCTTCCCGTATCTGGATTTCAGAGGCGGTTGTCAAAAAGACGAAAAGGACTGCTTTTACGGTGCTGAATGAATATGCAGAGCCAAAGGAACGGTACCGGGATAATGAAAATATTTTATTTTCCAGACCGAATTTTATGGTGAAATTGCGGACAATATCGGAATCTGTGATGTGGTACGGCTCCGCGAGAGTGTTCATCATGTTGATACGGAAAATGCGGCGGAAATGGACAGCCTGATTGCCAATCCGGACAGAAAGTTTCCGGTGATTGTCTTTATGGCAGCAGACAAGGAATGGACGGAAAAATTTGACGTGGATTATTTTTCTTATCTGGTTGGCTATTATGCGCACATTATGTTTGTAGAGAAAGCGGAATCAGAAGCTTTTGCTCATAAATACGGACTTCATGCGGGATATGAAGATTCAATTACGGTATTTTATCCGGGCGAAGCACCGCAGACCAGCTACAAATCCGATATTCTGGAAACGCGCTTTGAAGTTATCAAGTTGGAACAGAAAAAATACTGGAACGAATTCGGGTGTCGCGCGTACAGACGCCAGCTCGTATCCCAGATTCGTGAAAAGAATGTGGCTTATGGGGCTGGGAAGGAAACAAAACAGTAAAACAGACATAAAAATAAAAATCCTCCCATACGTTAAAACAGATGAAACGCTGTCAGACGCATGGGAGGATTTTTTTATGGCAGATTGTAAAAATGAGCAGATGGGTATAGTGCAGATTGCAGATAAACAGGGTACAGATGAACGAATAAACATGTCAATAACAGATGTGATGTACTGGCTTGACAAAATGCAGGAAAAAGACCGGCTGATTTACACGAAGGAAGAAATAGAGCGGTTAAACCGGCAGATTTATTGCAGGTGTCTTGAAACGGGAGATATGTTTGATATTAAAGAAATAGTAAAAGAATATTCACCCGCGGTTTGGCCGGGAATCTGTATCAGCCGTGCAGATGTAAAAAAGAAGCTGGGTGCATGGCAGGAAAGTCCGTGTGATTGGACAGAAAAAGATGGGGACAATCAAATTACGGTGTTATTGCCCAATGAGCCGGTAGTGATTGTGCGCGAAAGCTTGTGTAAAGAATGGTACTATTTGTATGCACGTAATGCCGCAGGCTGGGTACGCAAAGACTGTATTGCGGATTGCGGTGGCAGCGACTGTGACATACAGCAAAGAAATGGACGACAACCGGATTTTTATGTGATTACGGCAAGCCGCTGGAGGACAGAGTGTAATCCAAAAGATAAGTGTGTATCACAGATACCGCTTTATATGGGAACAATATTGAAAAAATGTAATGAAAAAGAATTTGCGGGAATTCCCTATAATGGAAATATTGCCGCATTATTTCCGGTAAAAAATCAAAACGGTCAGTATGAAGAAAGAGCGATACAGCTGACACAGGCGGCGGGAGCGGTTTGCGGCTTTTTACCGTGCACGGCAGAAAATATTCTGAAACTGACTTTTTCAATGCTGGGTGAAGTCTATGGCTGGGGCGGCAGTCTGGACTCGAGGGATTGCTCCATGATGGTACACGATATTTTTGCGTGCTTTGGTATCTGCCTGCCCAAAGACACAACGGGGCTGCAAAGTCTTAAGGGACTGGATATTTTTATGGATTTGACATCGTATTCCAAAGAAGAAAAAGAGCAGATTCTGACCCGTCTGCGTCCGGGTGCGGTACTGGGCTTTCCTGGACATGTCATGATTTATCTGGGAAAGACAGGACAGGATTATTATGTTATCAGCCAGACCGGGCATTTTTATCAAAAGACGGATACCGAATTTGAAAAAGTGACTGTTAATTCCTGTGTTGTCAATTCTTTATCAGTGTATCGGAAAAATGAAAAAACATGGCTGAATTCGCTGACATATTGCCTGCTATATGATTTTTAGCATGAAAATATTTTAATGAGTATTGACACATTTTTAACCGGACGGTATAACTGCGTAAAGCATGTATCAGGTATATAAAGTGTATTTGTCAATTATTTGTTTAAAAGTTTTATCAATATTAACCCCCTTTTAATAGTATTTTATACCCCCCGGTGTTATACTTACCATATAAACTACATACAAAGCGGTGAAGGATATGGAAAAAGAAGTACAGACAGATGTTACAAAAAACATAGAAAATATAGAAACACAGCGGATAGAGCCGACCCAGCTTGAGGTGGTGCAAAACGATGCACTGACTATAGAAGAAATCGAAACCGGTCTGGTCTATAACGGTAGTATGGTGCGCGTGGCAGATATTTCGGAAGAATTCCGGAAAGTCATCGAGCCGATTTTAAGAATGTACAATGCGGCAATGAATGTGACAACGGCGCGGATTGAAATTATCAAAGATGAGTCGCGCTATAAAAATGTGCGCTGTCCGGTGCATCATATTGATACCCGTTTGAAATCTGCGGGCAGTATTCTGGGAAAATTACAGAAGAAAAATCTGGATTTGACGATTGGTGCGGCGTGCAATAACATTTACGACATCGCGGGTGTAAGAATTGTCTGTCCGTATATTAAAGATGTATATTTTATACGTGACAGAATTCTGGCGCAGGACGACATTGAAGTTATGAAAGTCAAAGATTATATCGAACATCCGAAGGAAAACGGCTACCGCAGTTATCATCTCATTATCCGTGTTCCGGTCTTTTTTATGAATAAAAAGCAGATGGTTCCGGTTGAGATTCAGATTCGGACAATGGCTATGGATTTGTGGGCAAGCTTAGAACATGATATCAGCTATAAAGCGATTAACAGCAAAGGCGAATATCAGGGGGATTATTCGGAATTCAGAGAGGAATTAACCGAATGCAGCCGTCTGATTTACGAAGCAGAAGAAAAGATGGAGAGAATGAACAGTATGCTGGAATAAACTTGATTTTTTACATTAAATGCAATAAACTATATAAGTGTGAAAAAAGATGTATTTTAGCATAATGGAGGAAAAAATGGATAATCAAAAACTTGCTGAATTATTATTTCCCGATGTAACCAAAACACCGGAATACTATGAGGAGAAGTACCCTTATAGAAAACTGCCAAATAAAGCGGAGGTAACAAGACTCGCACCGAGTCCGACGGGATTTATTCATCTGGGAAATCTCTATAGTGCATTGACGGATGAACGTCTTGCACATAGAAACGGTGGTAAGTTTTATTTAAGAATTGAAGATACAGATGCCAAAAGAACGGTAGAAGGTGCGGTTGATACCGTTATCAATGTACTGCGTTATTTTAATATTGAATTTGATGAGGGTGCAGGCTACCCAGACGATGACGAGCGCAATGCCTACGGTCCGTATTATCAGACACAGCGTGTAGATATTTATCATGTCTATGCAAAAAGCCTTGTAGAACGAGGACTGGCGTATCCTTGCTTCTGTACGGAAGAGGAACTGGAAGAAGTCAGAAAGCAGCAGGAAGAAGCGAAAGAACTGACCGGTTATTACGGAAAGTATGCAACCTGCCGCAATTTAAGCGATGAAGAAATCGAAGCCAATATCAAAGCCGGAAAGCCGTATGTATTAAGACTTCGTTCACAGGGAAGCCCGGATAAGGAAATCGTATTTGTCGATGAAATCAAGGGCGAAGTAAAGCTTCCTGAAAATATTCACGATATTGTCTTATTAAAGAAAGACGGGATTCCAACCTATCATTTTGCCCACGCGATTGATGACCATTTAATGCGTACAACGGTTGTTGTCCGTGGCGGCGAATGGCTTGCATCAGCACCGATTCACTATGAACTGTTCCATGTATTGGGCTTTAAGATGCCAAAGTATGCCCATACGGCACATTTAATGAAGTTTGATGAAGAAACAGGCGGAAAGAGAAAGTTATCCAAGAGAAAAGACCCTGAACTGTCACTTGATTACTACAGAAAAGACGGTTATCATCCGTATACGATGAAGGTTTATCTGATGACACTGCTCAATTCCAACTTTGAAGAATGGCATGAAAAGTTCCCGGACAAGGATATCAACGAATTCCCGTTCTCACTGGATAAGATGAGTACATCCGGCGCATTATTTGATAAGGATAAGTTACATAATATCTGTAAAAATGAGTTATCAAAGCTTTCAGAGGACGAGCTTTATGACTTCTTATATGACTGGGCAGAGGAAAATGAACCGGAAAAGAAGAACATCTGGTTTGCCGATAAGGAAAAAATGCTTGGAATCCTGCGCCTGTACATGGGTATCGGCATGAAACGCAGAAGAAAAGATTTCATGTATGCAAAGCAGATTTTTGAAATGATCGGCTATTTCTTTGATATGGAAGATACACAGGAAAAAGATGAATTCCGCATGGATATGGAAGATGTCAAGACGATTCTTACCGAGTATCTTTCCATGTATAACCATGAAGACGACAATTCCGAATGGTTTAACAAGTTAAAGGCGATTGCGGACAAGCACGGCTACGCTTCCGATATGAAGGCATACAAGGCAAATCCTGAAGCTTTCAAGGGCAATGTATCCGATATTGCGGAGGTAATCCGTATTGCAGTAACCGGAAAAGCCAATACACCGGATTTATGGTCTATCGTTCATGTGATGGGCGAAGCACAGATGCGTGATAAGATTCAGAAAGTTTTAGCGTAAATACGGATAGAAAAAGAGGAAGAAGAAATGTTGACAAAAGATGTGGAAACAATGGCAGGTGCCGCACATGGAAAGGCAGACATCTGTGAACACTATCCTGTAAAGTTTTTTATCCGTGCAATTATGGCGGGCTTTTTTATTGTCGTTGCAACGATTTTATCCAACGTATCCGCTGCGGTGCTGTATTCAACCTATCCGCAGTTTGGCAAGCTTTTAGGAGCATTTTTGTTCTCAATTGCGATTGTGCTGATTGTTTTTATCGGTGGTGAACTTTTTACCGGTAATAACATGACAATGGCAATGGGCGCATATGCCGGAACCTGTACATGGAAACAGGTTTTAAAGGTGTGGCTGGTCAGCTACATCGGCAATTTTGTGGGTGCGTTTTTTTTAAGCTTTTATTTGTGAAAAGCGGTGCATCCCATCAGATTTTAGTAGATTATTACAACAGCTTTTAGCGGCAAAGCTTTCAGCGCCGCCGATGCAGCTGTTTTACGCGGTGTCCTGTGTAATTTCTGCGTGTGTCTTGCAGTCCTTACGGGAACGCGCATGAAGTCGGAAAGCGGCAAGCTCATTGTTATGTTCTGTGTGATTATGGCATTTGTTGTATCCGGTTTTGAACACTGTGTTGCCAATATGGGCACATTTTCAATTGCGTATCTGTTGTTTGGCAGCATCAACCCGGTGTTACTTGCAAAGAGCATGATTTGCGTAACACTGGGCAACATTGTCGGTGGTGCGCTGCTGCTTGCGGCACCGTTAAAGCTGATGAGTGCGGAGAAGTAATGGAACAGATGAAAATAATAGGCTGGGTCCGAACAGATTTCCCGGAAAAATTTGGTGCACCCAGACAAAGCGGACTTGTCCGTGAATTGACAGGAAGAATTGAATTTGCACCGGAATACCGCAATAAAGAGGCATTCCGCGGGCTGGATGAATATTCCCATCTCTGGATTTTGTGGCAGTTTTCGGAAAGCATCCGGGATGACTGGAGTCCGACGGTCAAACCGCCGCGGCTGGGCGGCAACCGGCGCATGGGTGTGTTTGCAACACGCTCGCCGTTTCGCCCAAACCCCATCGGACTTTCCTGTGTCCGGCTGGAGCAGGTCTGTCTGGATGGAAAAGAGGCACCGTACTTAATGGTATCCGGTGTGGATATGATGGATCATACTCCTGTGTATGATATCAAACCGTATCTGGCATATACGGACAGCCATGCAGATGCGGTGTGTGGATTTGCGGATACGGTAATGGATCACGGGTTACAGGTTGTGATTCCAGAGGAACTTAAAGCAGAAGTGCCGCCGGAAAAGTGGGCAGGGCTTATCGGTCTTTTAAAGCAGGATATCCGTCCGGGATATCTTCATGCGCCGGACAGGGTATTCGGGGTGTCTTTTGCGGGAATGAATATAAAATTTACGGTAAATAACAATGTGCTTACAGTCTGCGCCATAGCAAAATTATAGAATGCTATAGAAAAGGAAGGTATCATTGAATAAAACGGTCGTTGTAGAACTTGATCAGAATGGAAAAGAAATTTTTCATACGGCAGGTTATGAAAAGTACTGGATCAGCCGGGTGGGCATGGAAACCGTCTGGCTGAGAAAAGAACGTGTAAAAGAAGTGGTTTCCGTTCAGGAAACCTTTGCCGCCATGGAGTTTTTAGAAAAGCCGGAGAGGGGAATTGTATCGGCAGAAATATCGATACGGATGAAGATGATAGATGAATCCTGCCGCTGGACACGTGTCGGGTATGAAATTATGATGCCGGACAACGGCACGGACAAAAAAGTCGTTGTTACTTTTACCGATGAAGAAAAAAAAACAGTCCGAAGCGGAATACGCAGAAGTTATCCGTGAGCGGGATAATCTGATTCTGACCATTTCAGGCGGAATCGCCATTTATGAAATTACAGACAAAATACGGACTGTTTATATTACGGAAGAAACGGCGGCGCTTGCCGGTTATACGAAAAAGGAATTGATGGAGATTATCGGGGAAAATGCGTTGGCATTATGCCATCCCGATGATATTAAAACAACGCAGAATTATTTTAAAACAAGAAGACAACAGGTTCGTGTCATGTCGTATGAGTACCGGATTAAGAATAAAAATGGTATGTATCAGTGGGTCAGTGTACGCGCCCGTTTTGTACAGCAGAAAAATTCGATTCTGCTGTATACGATTATGACCGATATTGATCAGATAAAAAAAGCAGAAGAAGATGCCAGAATGCAGAAAAAGATGTTGGAATTGGCATTGCAGCAGTCAGATTTCCGGTTTTGGGACTATGACATTAAAACGCATCGTTTATACCGCTCCTGGGCGGTAACACAGCAGGTTGGTTTTGGCGAATATGAGGAAAATGTACCGGAAGGATTTGTAGAGCTTGGATTGATTCATCCGGATGACTGTGAAGCGTATCTGGAATTTTATCACAATGTACAGCAGGGGAAGAATCAGCGCCTGACATTTCGTGCCATTCATCAGAATGGAGAATGGGGATGGATGGACATTGCTTACCGTGTATTTTTAATGAACAGGGTGAGCCGGTGCGTGCAATTGGCGTAGGTGGAGATGTATCTAAGCAAAGAGAAAAGAACAGAAGTATTTAAAAGATTTTGAATTATTCCGTGATGTCAGTATTTATGCAATTCAAAGAGTATTTCTGGATGTTTTTCTTGTGGATATTCCAACCGACAGCATACGGCTTGTGCTGGCACAGGGCGGATATATGAATATGAAAGAAATACAGGGATATGATAAAATTTTAAATCAGAAACTTTGCAGATATGTACGTGATAAAGAAGATGCGGTAAAGAAATTAAGTATTGCACAGATTAAAAAATATCGCATTGACAAAGGATCACAAACTTGAATATACGTTTGAACTGCGGAATGAAAAGGGACGGAAGTGCTGGTATAAGTATTATATTTCATATTTTCACGAGAATACGGAAAAATTGCTGGTACTTGTGAAAGACGTAACAAATACAACCCGCCTTGAAGATGAAAAAAGACTGGAATTAGAGGCAGCATTATTGCAGGCGAAAAGGCGAATGATGCCAAAAAGCATTTTTATCGAATATGAGCCATGATATCCGTACCCCGATGAATGTCATTACCAATATGGCAAAATGGTACTGGAAGAACCGGAAAATAAAACGCAGGTACTGGATTATATGAATAAAATCTGCTCAATGAGTACGTTTTAATGGGGTTATCAGTGATATTCTGGATGTGTCCAAAATGGAAAGCGGAAAACTGCAATTAAGGAAAGAACCATATTCGTGTATTGAACTGCACGATGCAGTCTGCGCCATGATGGAACCTCTGTGCCGGGAAAAAAATATTACTTTCTATACGAATCTAAATCCGCAGAATGACATTATTTTTACGGATAAGACAAAGCTAAACCGTATATTTTTCAATCTGCTCGGTAATGCGGTCAAGTTCACACCGGCGGGCGGAAAGGTTTCGTTTCTGCATAAAAATATTGTGCGTAAAGACGGTTTTCTTGAATGGGATACAGTGATTACCGATACCGGAAGTGGCATGAGTAAAGAATTCCAGCGAAAAATGTATCAGCCGTTTGAACAGGAGAACCAGCTTGTGACAGACAGTCTTGCAGGTGTCGGGCTGGGTCTTGCCATTGTTAAGATGAATACAGAAGCCTTTGGCGGTACAATTGCAGTAGAGAGTGAGCCGGGGAAAGGTACGGCATTTACAATTCATTTAAAAGCACCGTATATGAGCGGGGAAGATTATCATATGCATTATACAGCGTCAAAGCTGCAGACAGACCTTGCGGGAAAGAAAATTTTACTCGTTGAAGATCATAAACTGAACATGGAAATTGCAAAGAAGATTCTGGAAAAGAAACAGATGAAGGTAACATGTGCATATAATGGTGCAGAAGCTGTGGCATTGTTTGAAAAAATGCCGGAGTATACGTTTGATGCAGTGATTATGGATATCCGTATGCCGGTGATGAACGGACTGGAAGCGGCGGCGGCAATCCGTGCCGGAGCAAAAGCAGATGCTAAGACCATACCGATTATTGCGATGTCTGCCAATGCTTTTGCAGAGGATATGGAGAAGAGCCGGCGGGCGGGCATGAACCGCCACGTTGCCAAGCCGGTAGAACCGGAGAGGCTGTTTGGTGTGCTTTCTGAAATTTTTTCGGACTAATATAAGATTAAAGTGCAGGAGAGTGAGGCTATGGCAGGAATTTTTGAAGATATTCAGTTTCAAAAGACGGATTTAAATACTGTAAAAGAATTAAAAGAAGACTGCTGGAGAAAAGCACAGGGTGAGGATTTAGAGGCATTTCTGGGATTTTACTTAAAAAAGAAACCCGCACGCAGCTGGCAGATTGCAGCCTGGGCGGCATTGTTTGTATTTTTAATATCTTCCGGTGAACTGGGGTTTGAACGGCTTTGCAAAAATGATCCGTCTTACAATCCGGTGCCGATGACAATCGGTGTCATTGCAGGGGGACTGCTGTATCTGTTTTTTGCATGTATGCGCCAGATTCAAAGCCGCAGAGAGCTGTTACGGATAAAGAGCAGCGTTTATGTGACAGATGCCATTGCCTACGGCGGTGGCGGAAATGTACAGGTGATGGTCAATCACAAGCGGATTGCGTTTGATATGTATGCGTTTGACGAAACTGTAAGCCCGACAGAACAGGTGCATAAACCCGACGGAACATATGAAGGGTTCCGGGTATTATTATATGCAGTCATACAGGACAATTCCTGTAGGATGAAAGCGGTGCTTGGAAGTGCAGGCGTGCGTTACTATGCATCACAGTGCAGGAAATTTGAAAAAAGGAGCGGACAGGTAGTGTGAAAAATCACACTGATGTGCTGATTTTTCAAACAGCGATTTGTTTCTGAGCAAAAACAAATCGCTATGATGGCAGATGAGAAATCGCCTGTGCGAATTTCTCATTGCCGCTTCGCAACAAGTTGCTCAGAAATGAGGATTATTATGAAAAGATATGATGTGATTATAGTAGGTGCGGGACCGGGCGGTATATTTTCCGCATATGAACTGACAAAAAAAGACAGTGACCTAAAAATCGCCGTATTTGAAACGGGAACGTCCCTTGAAAAGAGAAAATGTCCGATTGATGGCAAAAAGGTAAAAGCTGTGTGGGCTGTAAAACGTGTGCGATTATGAACGGTTTCGGCGGTGCAGGCGCATTTTCAGACGGAAAGTACAATATTACCAACCAGTTCGGCGGCAATCTGTATGAATATATCGGCAAGCAGGAAGCACTGGATTTAATGCATTATGTCGATGAAATCAATCTTCACACGGCGGAGAGGGTACGGCATTGTATTCTACGGCAAATACCGAGATTAAAAAGCTGTGCCTCACCAACGGACTGCATTTGCTGGATGCTTCCGTGCGGCATCTGGGAACAGATATTAATTATGTGGTACTGGAAAATCTGTATCAGGAATTAAAAGAAAAGGTAGACTTTTACTTTGAATCACCGGTACAGACCGTGGAAAAAAGCGATAACGGCTATATTGTCCATGTAAAAGATGAAAGCTTTTACTGCGACAAATGTATCATTTCGGCAGGACGAAGCGGCAGTAAGTGGATGGAAGGGTCTGTGCACAGCTTGAAATTCCGACAAAATCTAACCGCGTGGACATCGGTGTGCGCGTGGAACTTCCGGCAGAGGTTTTGCACATCTGACAGATGAACTTTACGAGAGCAAGATTGTATACCGTACCAAGGGCTTTGAAGATTTAGTCCGTACTTTCTGCATGAATCCGAAGGGTGTGGTTGTAAATGAAAACACCAACGGCATTGTAACAGTCAACGGACACAGCTATGAAGATGAAAATAAGCATACGGAAAATACGAATTTTGCCCTGCTGGTTGCAAAGCATTTTCAGAACCGTTTAAAGACAGCAACGGATACGGCGAAAGCATTGCCAGACTGTCAAATATGCTTGGCGGCGGCGTTATCGTTCAGCGTTTCGGGATTTAATCCGCGGCAGACGAAGCAATAAAGCACGAATCGAAGAAAACTTTGTAACACCGACATTGTCAGCAACACCGGGCGATTTAAGCCTTGTTATGCCAAAACGTATCTTAGACGGCATTATTGAAATGATTTACGCATTGGATAAGATTGCGCCGGGTACGGCAAACGATGATACCCTGCTCTATGGTGTGGAAGTCAAATTCTACAATATGCAGGTTGAGATTGACAATAATCTGGAAACAAGAAATAAAGGGCTTTACATTATCGGGGATTGCAGCGGTGTAACCCATTCGCTTTCACATGCTTCTGCAAGCGGGGTTTATGTAGCCAGACATATTTTAAATCAGCTAAACTGAAAGGAAAAATACTGTGGACGATGAATTGATAACGGTAACGGTAGACAGACCGATAGGAAGTTCCCATCCGGACTATCCCTCGCTGGTTTATCCGGTAAATTATGGGTATATCGAAGGTGTTCTGACCCCGGGCGGGGAAGAACAGGATGCCTATATCATAGGTGTGGATATACCTGTTGATAAATTTACAGGCAGAAAAATTGCCATTATACACAGAAAAGATGATGTTGGGGATAAATGGGTGGTTGCACCGGAAAATATGCCGTATACCAAGCAGCAGATTGAGGAAATGGTGTATTTTCAGGAGCAGTATTATGACAGCTTTGTTCAAATGCTCAATGAAGAAATGTGGGACGCCTGCGATGCATGGGAAAACAAATTAGGCTATAAAGTGCCGCGCAGCATGGCAAAATCTCTTGCAGACGGTGTATTTCATGTGGTTGTCATGATTTATACCGTGACAACAGACGGCAGGGTGCTTGTTACACAGCGTTCCCAGAATAAGACTAATCCGTTAAAATGGGAAGTGACCGGCGGCTCGATTCTTGCTGGAGAAACGCCACAGGAGGGGGCAGTGCGTGAACTTTCAGAGGAAACCGGAATTACGGCTCAGACATCAGATTTGGTGCAGTTGTATGAATATGCAGATTACAGAAGACATTCGATTTATCACAGCTATGTGTATGTTACACAGCCGGATACAAAAGTGACTTTACAGGAAGGCGAAACAATGAATTATAGGTGGCTTTCTTATAAAGAATTTGTTGAACTGGTGGAATCCGACCGTTTTGTGCCGTCAGAACAGGAGCGCTTCTGCACAAACCGGGCAATCATTGAAAAGAAGCTGATGTCAATTAAAGAGTTTAAAGAAATGTCCGATATATAAAACAGCAGTTAAAGTACATGGAGGTCACCTGCAATATAATTATTGAAAGGTAGATAAAAATGAGAGTTGTAGCGAATTATAGCACGTCCCTGTTTGATTACATCAACAGTGACAAGAATTTAAAAGAGGTACTTTCACAGGGTGCGGATGAGTCTTTATTATCGGAAGGCGCCAAAAAGACGCTTCGGGAAAAGGGAATCAGCTTAAACGGCAGTACCACAAAGGATGCTTCTGTTTATGAAACAGTTCAGGAAACAGCAGAAAGTGTACGTGACAGTGTGATTGCGTTTACCGGTTCAGACGCCGAAAGTCTTTTTACGACAGCCGAAAGCTCAGGCAGTACGGCAAAGATTGTAACAGAAGTGAAGTCATTTGTGGAAAATTATAATGCATTTGCAAGTGCAGTCAAGGAAATGGGCGGTTCAGAGAATACCACCTATTTGGAACAAATGAACGAATTGCTGTCTAAAGACAGCGATGCTTATGAAAAAATCGGTATTACATTTGCAGAAGACGGTACACTGACACTGGATGAAAAGGTACTTGACGGTGCATCCGTACAAGATTTAAAGACTGCATTTTACAAGGACAATGATTTGGAAGAAATTGCCCAGAAGAGTATCCGCGTACAGGCGAATGCGATTTCCGGAAAATATGCCGCGACTGTTTCTAACTATACGGACAGCGGTACATACAGCAATTCCGCACTGAGCAGCTTTTTAAAGAGTATTTAGTATCCTGTATTTAGTGCGTGACACATTTTAAAATCAAAAAAATGCCACATGGGAACAGCTATGGAGAGCTGGTTCTGTGTGGCATTTTTGTGATTGTATTTCTCATGTATTTTGGGTTGCTATTTAGAAAACGTTGGTATATACTTGTACCGAAAAAAGGAAAGAAAATGGAGAATAAGAGGAATTATGAAGTACGTAAGACAGTTTTTAATCATACTTGTCATTTCATTTATCGGTGAATTGTTAAGATATTATATCCCGTTAAAGATTCCGGCAAGCATCTATGGTCTGGTATTATTATTTGCCGCACTGGAGCTGCGCATTATCAAATTGGTATCCATTCGTGAAACAAGCCGCTTTTTAATAGAAATTATGCCGCTGATGTTTGTTCCGGCAGGTGTCGGACTGTTGTCAAGCTGGGGCGTTTTAAAGCCGGTCTGTGTTCCGATTATGGTCATTGTACTGATATCAACCATTATTGTTATGGCAGTATCAGGAAAAGTAACCCAGGGTGTTATCCGTATGGAGAAAAAACATCCGAAAAAGAAAAACGGTGCAGACCATATTTATGTTAAAGATTCCGAAGGCGAAAGGCAGTATATCAGTGAAAATTCTATCTAGATAGCAATCTGAATAAATGGAAATGGAGATAAAAAGTGAAAGAGTTACTTACAAATTCAGTATTTTTCGGAGTGATGGTCAGTATTCTGACCTATGAGCTTGGAATGTTTTTAAAAAGAAAATTGAAACTGGCAATCTTTAATCCGCTGTTAATTTCAATTGCGGCAGTCATTGTCTGCCTGCTGGCATTTAACATTGACTATGATAGCTACAATGCAGGTGCGAAATATATCAGCTATCTTTTAACACCGGCAACGGTTTGTCTGGCGGTGCCGCTTTACGAACAGGTTGAGCTGTTAAAGAAAAATGCAAAAGCGATTTTTGCAGGCATTTTATCCGGTGTGTTGACCAGTATTCTTTGTGTGCTGGCGGGCTGTGCGATTTTCGGTCTGAGCCATGAACAGTATGTAACATTGCTTCCGAAGTCTATTACCACGGCAATCGGCATGGGTGTATCGGAAGAACTCGGCGGTATTGTAACGATTACGGTTGCCGTCATTATTATTACCGGTGTATTTGGCAATATGATGGCAGAATTTGTCTGTAAGGTGTTCCGTATTCAGGAGCCGGTGGCAAAGGGAATCGCAATCGGTTCTGCGGCACATGCGGTGGGTACGGCAAAAGCAATGGAAATGGGTGATATTGAAGGCGCGATGAGCAGTCTGTCCATTGCAGTTGCAGGATTGATGACGGTTGTGGCAGCACCGCTGTTTGCGGGAATACTTTAAAATTTGAAAAAGAAAATTAGAAAAATAAAAATGAAGCAGGAAAAGGAGAAGGTGCAATGATAATTACAGTTGGCAGAGAATGTGGAAGCGGCGGACATGCAATCGGAGAGGCACTTGCGGCACATTATGGAATCCGTTGTTATGACAGACATATTTTGGTGTCAGAGGCAAAAGCTAGAGGCATGTATGATGAACTGGAAAACTTCTTCTCGGAGAAACCGATGGACAGTCTGCTGTATTCTATCGCCATCAATAATATGGAAAAAAGAAATGCAACGGTTTTAAAGCAGTTTCATGAGCTGATTACAGAAAATTCATTTGTTCTGATTGGACGGTGTGGAAACTATATTTACAAAAACGATGAAGATGTGACAACCCTGTTTATTCATTCTGACATGGACAGCAAAATTGAGCGGACGATGCATAAACAGAATATGGACAGAATCAAGGCAAAAGAGCTGATTGAATATGTGGATTCCAAGCGCGAAGCTTTCCACAAGCGATATACAGATGAAACATGGGGCGATGCAAGAAACTACCAGCTGACAGTAAACAGCAGTGTTCTTGGTGTAGAACAGACAGCAGAACAGATTATTGCCTTTATTGATAAGAAGCATAGATAAGAAATACAGGAAATCAAATGCAGATAGACAGGATATCAGTGCAAATAAAAAATAAATGAAAAAACTGGCGTGTCAGAAACAGTGATGTTTTGATGCGGCAGTTCTTTTGCTTCTATGAAAAAAGTGTAAAATTCACCAATTCATATTGAAATAATATGAATTGCTTGTTATAATGAAAACAGAAATGCAAAGTGAGGTCAGGGATGAAAGTAACGAAAGCGGATTTAAGATTATATGCCATTACAGACAGGCAGTGGCTTGGCGGAAAAGACTTTTATATGGTGGTGGAACAGGTTTTAAAAAACGGTGCCACCTTTTTACAGCTACGCGAAAAAAATACAACCCATGAACAGCGTGTAGAGGAAGCAAAAAAAATCAAACAGATTGCGGCAAAATATCATGTGCCGTTTGTTGTCAATGACGATATCTGGGCGGCAAAGGAAGCCGGTGCCGATGGTGTGCATATCGGACAGAGTGATATGGATTATGAGCAGGCACGTAAGATATTGGGACCGGATAAGATTATCGGCATGACGGCAAAGACGGTAGAGCAGGCGGTTCAGGCTGAAAAGCTGGGCGCAGATTATATTGGTGTCGGTGCGGTTTTTCATACGACCACCAAACAGGATGCCAAGGATATGAGCCGTGAAACGCTTGCCGCGATTACAAAAAGCGTGTCGATTCCGATTGTTGCAATCGGCGGGATTACATATGATAATATGGATAGTCTGAAGGATACAGGTGTTGCTGGTGTGTCCGTGATATCTGCGATTTTTGCAAAGGAAGACGAGGGTGCGGCGGCTGCGGCACTGCGCAAAAAGGCGGATACACTGTTTGGTGCGGCACGCAGCCTTATTTTGACATGGACGGCACACTGCTAGATTCCATGCCATACTGGCGCAGGCTGGCAAGAGAATATGCCACGAAAAAGGCGCAGTTCTCCCGCCGGATTTTGATGAAAAGACCTATACCATGGATTTGAATGAATGTTCGGATTATTTTATCAAAGAACTCGGTATTGCAGGAAACCGCGAGAATATGCAGAAAGAGGTGCTTGAAATGATCCGTGAGCATTATAAGAAGGACATACGGATGAAGCCGGGCATGAAAGAACTCATAGAGCGGGAATATCAAAACGGAAGCAGGATGTGTATTTTACAACATCTGAAAAGCCTGTGCCAAAGCAGCACTGGAGCGCCTTGGTGTTTTATCCTGTTTTGAAAAGATTTATACGGTATATGATATTGGTGTGAATAAAAGAAATCCGGAGAGCTATTTAAAATCTGTGAACAGATGAATTTTGTACCGGAGGATACAATAGTATATGAAGATGTGCTTCATGCCGTGGAATCTGCCAAAAGGCAGGCTGCCGCGTGACAGCGGTGTATGATGCGGATTCAGCACATTTATGGGAAAAGATCAAGCAGCAGGCAGATGAAACAATTTGCTTTTAAAATGCCTGCGGAATGGAGAAAAGTATGAGCAGGCCATAAACGAAAGCATGCTCATACAGCACTTTGTGCCGCAGGCGCCACAAAGCTGCACTTATCGCAGGACTGAATACATTCAGTCCGCGATTCCTCGGCATTAAAATGCCTGCGGAATGGAGAGGAAAATGAACAAAAAGTAGTAGTGGGAATGTCAGGGGCGTGGATTCTTCGGTTGCGGCATATCTGTTAAAACAACAGGGCTATGATGTAATCGGTGTTACCATGCAGATATGGCAGGACGAGCCGCAGTGCGCCATTGAGGAAAACGGCGGCTGCTGTGGGCTTTCTGCAGTTGAAGATGCAAGAAGGGTTGCCGCCCGGCTTGACATTCCGTATTATGTTATGAATTTTAAAAAGAATTTCAGGAAAATGTAATTAATTATTTTGTAGATGAATATTTATGCGGACGGACACCGAATCCGTGTATCGCCTGCAACCGCTATGTAAAATGGGAATCCCTGCTGCAAAGAAGCCTGCAGATCGGTGCGGATTATATTGCAACGGGACATTATGCGAGGATTGAGCAGCTTGCAAACGGCAGATATGCAATCCGCAATTCCGTAACGGCAAAAAAAGACCAGACATATGCGCTGTACAACCTGACACAGGAACAGCTCTCAAGGACACTTATGCCGGTCGGAGATTATACAAAGGATGAGATTCGTAAAATTGCCTCAGAAATCGGTATTCAGGTTGCCAATAAGCCTGACAGCATGGAAATCTGTTTTGTGCCGGATAACGATTATGCCGGATTTATCCAGCGGGAAACGGATTATATCCCGAAAGAAGGCAATTTTGTTGATATTCATGGCAATGTCATCGGAAAGCACAAGGGCATTATCCATTATACGGTCGGTCAGCGTAAAGGACTTGGACTGGCAATGGGACATCCGGTATTTGTGACGGAAATCCGGCCGGATACGAATGAAGTTGTTATTGGTGAAAATGCAGATGTATTTGCATCAAAATTGTATGCAAATAAGTTAAATTTCATGGCGGCAGAAGCATTTACAGGTGATGTACGTGCAAAAGCCAAAATCCGCTACAGCCATGCCGGTGCGGACTGTACGGTAAGAATGATAAATGAGGATACACTCGAATGTGTATTTGATGAACCGCAGCGTGCGGTGACACCGGGACAGGCTCTCGTTTTATATGACGGTGAATATGTTCTGGGCGGCGGCACGATTATCGGAAAAGCGGTGGAATAAAGGAGGAAAAACGAATATGAAAATTTCAACAAAGGGAAGATATGCCCTGCGTCTGATGCTGGATCTGGCACTGAATAATACAGGTGAGGCAGTCAGCTTAAAAGATATTGCCAGACGTCAGGATATTTCAGATAAATATTTGGAACAGATTATATCCATACTAAATAAAGCGGGTATGTAAGAAGTATCCGCGGGGCACAGGGCGGTTATATGCTGCGCCGTCCTCCAAAGGAGTACACGGTGGGCATGATTTTAAGACTGACGGAAGGAACACTTGCACCGGTCAGCTGTGTAGAGGATGATGCCGTGGAATGTGAGCGTGAAGCTTCATGCGTAACCTTTATCGTGTGGAAAAGATTAATGATGCCATTAATGAGGTTGTTGACAATATTACACTGGAAGACTTGGTGGAATGGTATCACAGCAAAAGTGATGATTATGTTATTTAGTGCTTGACTTTGCAGGGAAATCCTGTATAATACATATAACATACGGGATTACTATGAAATAAAATATAAATCCCGGTTCTGCAGGTACCGGACTTCCGGTGAAACTGCAAAGCGGCTGCTGCCGTATGAAATATAAAGGAGAATGAAAATGAGTCAGTTGATTTATCTTGATAATGCAGCAACAACAGCAGTAAGACCTGAGGTTTTAAAAAATGAAACCTTTTTATAGAGAATTATAGTAACCCATCCGCAGTATACAGTTTTGCGGGAGATACCAAGGAAGCCGTAGAAAAGGCAAGAGAACAGATTGCTGCCGTTCTTGGTGCAAAGGCAAAGGAAATTTACTTTACAGCAGGCGGAAGTGAATCCGACAACTGGGCAATTAAAGGTATTGCAGAAGCATTACAGGAAAAGGGTAAGCACATTATCACTTCGAAGATTGAACATCACGCAGTGCTGCATACCTGTGAGTATCTGGAAAAGCACGGCTATGAAGTGACTTACTTAGATGTAGATGCAGACGGTGTTGTATCACCGGAAGCAGTGGAAAAGGCAATCCGCCCGGATACCATTTTAATCAGCATTATGACAGCCAACAATGAAATTGGAACAATTGAACCGATTGCCCAAATCGGTGCTGTTGCAAAGAAGCACGGTATTTTATTCCACACCGATGCCGTCCAGGCATTTGCACATATTCCGATGAATGTCGATGAAATGAATATTGATTTATTAAGCGCCAGCGGACATAAGTTTAACGGGCCAAAGGGTGTAGGCTTCCTTTATATCAGAAGCGGCATTAAAATCGGACCGTTTGTACACGGCGGTGCACAGGAGCGTGGAAGACGTGCCGGAACAACGAATGTACCGGGCGTTGTCGGTATGGCAGAAGCAGCCAGACTGGCACAGGAAGAAATGGACAAGCGCATTGAAAAAGAAACTGCTGTCAGAGATTATTTTATTGAACAGATTGAAAAAAGAGTACCATATGCAAAGTTAAACGGACACAGAATAAACCGTCTTCCGAATAACGTTAATTTCTGCTTCCGTTTTATCGAAGGTGAATCCTTACTGATTTTATTAGATCAGAAGGGCATCTGCGGTTCAAGCGGTTCAGCCTGCACATCCGGTTCGCTCGACCCGTCCCATGTGCTTCTTGCAATCGGTCTGCCGCATGAAATTGCACACGGTTCATTAAGACTGACACTTTCAGAAGCAACGACAAAGGACGATGCGGAATTTGTTGTATCCGAGCTTGAAAAGATTGTAGAGCGTTTAAGAAGCATGTCACCGTTATATGAAGATTTTGTAAAAGAAGAAAAGAAAAACGCATAGTAAAATACGGAAAGGAAAGAAGTGAAGTATGTATAGCGAAAAGGTAATGGACCATTTTAATAACCCAAGAAATGTCGGAGAAATCGAAAATGCAAGCGGTGTCGGTACAGTCGGTAATGCAAAGTGCGGCGACATCATGCGTATTTATCTGGATATTGACGAAGATACAAAGATTATCAAGGACTGTAAGTTTAAGACTTTTGGCTGCGGCGCTGCAGTTGCAACCAGCAGTATGGCAACGGAAATGGTAAAGGGCAAGACCATTTATGAAGCCTTACAGGTAACGAACAAAGCAGTTATGGATGCATTAGACGGACTGCCGCCGGTAAAGGTACACTGCTCTTTACTTGCAGAAGAAGCAGTTCATGCGGCACTTTGGGATTATGCCGAAAAGAACCACATCGTTATTGAAGGTCTGGACAAGCCAAAGGCAGATATTCATGAAGGTGAAGAAGACGAGGACGAAGAATAAGATTGTCACATTGGGATTTGACAATGTAAAGGAATAGGAAAGGGTGTCTGTGAAAACGGGCACTCTTTTTTGCATAAGAAGAAAACTGCGTCGTAAGAATGAGATGAAGATACTTGACAAAACATATGTTTGTGTTATACTGATACTAAATTAATTAAATTTATATTTGCAATGAAGTTTTATAAAAATGGGGAGTGACATGAAGTTTATACATATTTCGGATCTGCATCTGGGAAAGCGTGTCAACGAATTTTCAATGCTGGAAGAACAAAATATATTTTACAGCAGGTGTTGGACACCGTACAGAATGAGGCGGCGGATGCGGTGCTGATTGCGGGGGATATTTACGATAAGCCGGTGCCGCCCGCAGAAGCAGTTGTGCTGTTTGATACATTTCTTACGCGTCTTTCGCAGATGAAAAAGGAAGTTTTTATCATCAGCGGCAATCACGACAGCGCCGAGCGGCTCTCATTCGGAAGCAGTCTGTTTACGGCGGAGGGGATTCATATTGCGCCGGTATTTGAGGGAAACATGGAGAAAGTATCACTTTGGGACGATGCGGGAGAAGTGTGTGTCTATCTGCTTCCATTTATCAAGCCGTCTACGGTGCGACGGTTTTATGAAGAAGATTTAACGGACTATACAAAGACTGTACAGACGGTAATTGAGCATACGCCGGTTGATACGTCTAAAAGAAATGTACTGGTGGCACACCAGTTTGTAACAGGGGCTGGCAGATGTGATTCGGAAGAAGTATCTGTCGGAGGGCTGGATAATGTGGATGCATCGGTGTTTGAACCGTTTGATTATGTGGCACTGGGACATATTCACAATGCACAGCACTGTAGCAGGGAAAGTGTGCGCTACTGCGGGACACTGCTTAAATATTCATTTTCTGAGGTGAATCGTATTAAGAGCATTACAGTTGTTGAATTAAAAGAAAAAGGAAAAAATCCACAGATTCACACCGTGCCGGTGACACCGCTTCATGATATGAGGGAAATTAAGGGAAGTTATGAAGAACTGACGTTTAGAAAAAATTATATGAATACGGCAGTCAATGATTATCTGCATATTACACTGACGGATGAGGAAGATATTCCGGATGCCATCAGCAGACTGCGCAGTATCTATCCGAATATTATGCGTCTTGATTATGACAATATAAGAACACGTAACAGTGGCAGCTTAGAGATTGGTGAAGCGGCGGTGGAACGCACACCGCTGGAATTGTTTGAAGATTTTTATGAACAGCAGAACCACAAACCGATGAGTGAAGAACAAAAACAGCTTGTCGGCGGGCTGATAGAATCTATTTGGGAATAAGGAGCAGTGTGAAAAATCACACGGATGTACTGATTTTTCACACGGATGTTTGCTTCCGGACGAAAGCAAACATCTATAATGGCAGATGAGAAATCGCCTGCGCGAATTTCTCATCGCATCTTCGCAACAAGTTGCTTAGGAATAAGGAGTAGTATGAGACCGTTAAAATTAATTCTGTCCGCATTTGGACCGTACAGCGAAAAAACACAACTGGATATGACACAGCTTGGAACCGGCGGCATTTATCTGATTACCGGGGATACCGGCGCAGGAAAGACGACACTGTTTGATGCCATTACGTATGCTCTTTACGGAGAAGCAAGCGGCGGCAGCAGAACGACGGAAATGCTTCGCAGTAAATATGCCGATGCCGCGACACCGACATTCGTCGAATTGACATTTTTATTAAAAGGAAAGACGTATGTGATTTGCAGAAATCCTGAATATATGCGTCCGTCAAAACGCGGTGCGGGAAAAGAAACGAAGGAAACCGCCAAAGCAGAGCTTACAATGCCGGACGGCGGTGTTATCAGCGGGATCAGTGCGGTAAATGAGAAAATGACAGAACTGCTCGGTATCCGCAAAGAGCAGTTTACGCAGATTGCGATGATTCCACAGGGGGATTTTTTAAAGCTGTTATTGTCGGGAACGAAGGAGCGCGCTGCGATTTTCCGTGAAATATTTAATACCAGACCGTATCTGCAGCTGCAGGAACAGTTAAAAAAGGAAGCCGGAACACTTTATAACGCGATTAAAGACGATGAAAAAAGTATCCGGCAGTATCTGGCAGAAGTGCGCTGTAAAAAAGAAAGTGCTTATGCCGATTCTTTGGAAAATCTGCAAAAAGAAGAAGTTATACTGGATACGGATTACTGTCTGGAACTGATTGCAAATATTATGGCAGAAGATATAAAGATACAGGAATCCGTTGTCCAAAAATCAGATGACCTGTCGGCGGAAATGGCACAGCTTGACAGAGCACTTGGAAAACAGCAGCAGCGGGAAGTAGTAGAAAAAGCACTTGAAGAGGCAAAGCAGAAGACGGCAGAACTGGGTACGCTTGCGAGCCGGTTAAAGATAGAATACGAACAGGCAGAAAAACTGCAGGAAAACAACAACACCCTGACTGCACAAATTGAAGCGGAGCAGCTCGCACTTCCGGGCTATGAAAAGCTGGAATTTATTTTGAATGAAACCGGACAGAAAAACAGCAGCTTGAAAAGGAAGAACAGTTACTGGAAAAAAGCAGGCAGGAAGCACAGAAAACGAAACTGCAAAGAGAGCAGTATCAACAGCAGCTTGGCGGATTAAAGGACAGCGGTGCGGCATTTGAGCGGACAGCGGCACAGATTGCCGTAAATGAACAGCAGTGTCGGAAAACAGAAGTCTTACAGGAAAAGGTTGTACAGAATAAAAATCTTGTCAATGAAATGTACCGCATACAGAAGCGGTATATTATGGCGGCAGAGCAATTGGCACAGGCGGGAAGCATTTATGAGGAAATGGAAAAACGTTATTTTGACGAGCAGGCGGGCATACTGGCACAGAACCTGCGTGAAGACGAAGCCTGCCCGGTATGCGGTTCACTGCACCACCCAAAGAAAGCAGTGCTTCATGAAAATGCGCCGACACAACAGCAGTTAAAAAGTCAAAAAGACGATTATGACAAAAGACGAAAATACGTTCTGAACTCAGTTCAGAGGCAGGACTTGCAAAAGGACGGGTACAGAGCGCATATAAAGAAATGCTTGCGCAGTATGCGGCATTGATAAGTGATACACATCCAACGATCGTTGCCGGGGTACAAGATATGTCAAATGTATCAGATTTATCGCATTTATCAGATTCGGAAGAAGCATCACAGGAACAGATGATTGACGTGATAAAGCAGGTGAGTTACCGGACACAGCAGGCAGCAGAAGCACTGGCAGATGAGAAGCAGCAGCTGATGGTGCAGAAAGCCAGACTGGAAGCCGATGTCGCATTAGAGCAGAAGATTTCCGGGCAGTTACCGGAGTGCGAAAAGCGCCAGAAAGAACTGGAAGAAGAGGTGGCAGAGCGTACCAGCCGTATTTCTGTATTAAAGACAGAAGGTGAAGCTTTAAAAAAGCAGGCGGATGAATTAAAACAGACTTTAAAGTTTGAAAATGCAGAAGCGGCAAGACAAAGCATTGCGCAGAAAGTCCGGCAGAAAGAGGAAATACAACAGCGGGCAAAGCAGGCAGGGCAGCAGTATCAGGATTGTAAAATCAAACTTGAAGCAGAGCAGAGAAGGGTGCTTGATTTAACCACACAGCTAAAAAGCGGTGAAGAAGATAAAGAAAACAATGAAAGTAATGAGAGTGGGAAAAGTACGGGGAATTACTGACCCTGCGGCAGGAAAAGGAAGTCTGTCAGAAGCAGTATCAGAACGAAAAGAAGGAACTGGATTTGCGGATTGCGGTCAATGAGCGGGCGGCAGGTGCAGTAAAAAGATTGCGGCAAAGAGCAGCGAAAAAGAAAAGCAGTATCAGTGGGTACGGGCACTCAGCAATACGGCAAACGGTGCATTGAGCGGTCAGGACAGAATTATGCTTGAAACATATGTTCAGACAGCATTTTTTGACCGTATTATTATCCGGGCCAATACCCGCTTTATGCAGATGACATCGGGACAGTTTGAACTGGTGCGCGCAAAGACGGCAGATAATCTAAGAGCGCAGAGCGGACTGGAATTAAACGTGATTGACCACTATAACGGCAGTATCCGTAGTGTCAAGTCCTTATCGGGTGGAGAGTCCTTTAAGGCATCTCTTGCAATGGCACTGGGATTATCCGATGAAATCCAGTCGCAGACGGGTGGTATCCAGATTGATACAATGTTTATTGATGAAGGGTTTGGCTCATTGGATGAAAATTCACTGGAACAGGCGATTGATGTTTTACTGCGGTTATCGGAGAGCAACCGCCTTGTGGGAATTATCTCCCACGTCGGCGAATTAAAGGAGCGTATCGGGCGGCAGATTGTTGTTACCAAGACACCGGACGGCGGAAGCCATGCCAGGATTGTTGCGGACAACTAAGAACAGCTGTGTATTTTACAGCTTCTTATAAACCGTAAAATACATAGTGATAAAGCAGGCGGCTCCGCCGATAAAATTAGAAACCGGTTCTGCCCAGAATACGCCGTTTACACCAAGTGGCGTGAGCGGAAGCAGATAGATTAACGGAATCACAATAATTACCTTTCTTAAAAGCGAAAAGAAAATGGCATATTTGGATCTGCCAAGTGCCGTAAAAACGGATTGCCCCGCAAATTGAAAGGACATCATAAAAAATCCGAAAAAGTAAATGTGCATACAGGCGGCACCCAGTGAGAGCAGTTCCGGTGTCGAATCAAAAAGCAGGATAAATTGTCTGGCAAAAATCATGGTTAAAATCCATGCCGCTACGGTATAGATAAGCAAAGCCACAGACATATAGCGGATGGTCTGCTTTACCCGGCTGTTTTTATCAGCACCGTAGTTAAAGCTGAGAATCGGCTGGGCACTGTTGGAAATACCGCTGACCGGCATTTGAATCACTTCGCGCACGGAGTTAATAACGGTCATGGCGGCGATGTATAAGTCCCCGCCGTGTATGGACAGGCTGGCGTTGCCCGCCATCTGGACGGCACTGTTGGTTATGGACATGGTAAAACCGGAAAGCCCCAGTGCAAGGATTTTGCAGACACGTTTTCTGCCCAATGCAAATTGTTTTGGAGAGAGCCGTATCATCGTCTTTTTCCCGGTCAGAAAAGTGAATGTCCACAAGGCGGCAATAAACTGTGAGATAACAGTTGCAAGAGCTGCACCCTGTACACCCAGTCCCAGTAAAAAGATAAAAACAGGGTCTAACAGCAGGTTGCAGACCGCACCAATGGAAACGGTCAGCATGCCGGTTTTTGCAAAGCCCTGCGCATTAATAAATGAATTTAAGCCAAGGCTTAACATTACAAAAACAGAACCGCACAGGTAGATGGTAATGTATGAATCGGCATAACGGAAGGTGGCTTCGCTTGCGCCGAGCAGATATAAAAGCGGACGTTTCAAAAGCAGCCCCGTTATTGTAATAAACAGGCCGAACAACAGTAAAAGGACAAAGCTGTTACCGAGGATTTTTTCGGCTTCGGCATCATTTCGTTTCCCGCGTTCAATGGAAAAAAGCGGTGCGCCGCCCATGCCGACAAGGTTGGCAAAAGCAATGGTAATCGTACAGATTGGAAAGGCAACCCCGAGACCGGTGAGCGCATTGGTAGAATCAAAGGGGATTCTTCCGATAAAAATACGGTCAATAATATTGTATAAGACATTGATTAACTGTGCCAGTGTCATAGGAAGCGCAAGACGCAGCATGTGTGCGGGAATGCTTCCAGTTGAAAAATCGTTTTCAGCTGTTGGATTCACAAAATCACTCCTTCTGTAATAATGCATGTATACACAGTATAGCACACTGGCTTAAAAAATTTAAGGTTGACTGCCGGATTTTCTTTATGTTATGATGTTTACAGATAAAAGGGAGTAGCTTGCATATACGGGCAGTATATGTAACGTGATTTCGTCAGTACGGGAAAATAGATTTCTCCGGAGCACGTTGTAGGAAGTGAGACTTTTATTGTAACGATTGTGTTGCAATAAAGTCTCGTTTTTCTTTATTGCAGGCAGAAAAAGGAGGAAAGAATGAATCGGAATTTAAAAAACGAGGAAGTTAAAAAGTATATTACAATTGGGGCAGTGCTGATTATTCTATATTGGGCATTACAGAATTTACAGCTGATTTTTTCAGTGATGTCAAAGATTCTGACACTGTTTATGCCTTTTTTAATCGGCGGGGTCATTGCATTTATTATGAATGTGCCAATGAAGCAGATTGAACGGCATCTTTTTCAGAAAGAACAGTATCAGACTGAAAAATTTGCGGCACTTAGAAGAACATGTGCATATGTCCTGACATTACTGGCAATTATTGTAATTCTGGCAGCAGCTATGGTTATTGTGATTCCGCAGCTGGTATCTACAATTGCAGATATTGTAAAGCTGATTCCGGGACAGTTTCAAAATGTGCAGCAGTTTTGATGGAGCAGGCCAAAGCCTATCCGCAGATTGAACAGCAGCTGGCTTCGGTGCAGATTGACTGGGAATCGCTGTTAAAATCAGCAATGGATTTTGTAACTGCCGGTACAAAGGGAATTATCAGCGGCGGAATCGGTGCAGTGACAAGTATTGTATCGGTGTGACGAATTTCTTTATTGGATTTATTTTTTCTATTTATGTTTTGTTTCAGAAAGAAACACTTGCAAGGCAGACGAAGAAAATTCTGTATGCATTTACAAAAGAAAAACAGCCCAAAAAGTACTTCGTGTGGTACGGCTTGCCAATACGACATTTGCAAGCTTTTGTCAGGACAGTGTCTGGAAGCGTGTATTCTTGGAACGATGTTCTGTGTAACCATGCTGGTTATCCGTCTCCCGTATGCGCTGTTAATCGGTATTGTTATTGCCATTACAGCGCTGATACCGATTGTAGGTGCTTTTATCGGTTGTGTTGTGGGAATTATACTGATAGGGCTGGTAAATCCGGTCAAGGCAGTGATATTTGTGATTATGTTTTTCGTTTTACAGCAGATTGAAGGAAATCTCATATATCCGCATGTAGTCGGCAGCTCAGTGGGACTGCCGGGAATGTGGGTATTAATGGCAGTAACAGTCGGCGGAAGTTTGTTTGGTATCGTGGGAATGCTGACCTTTATTCCGATCTGTTCGGTGTGTTATGCACTGTTCCGGTTATTTGTCAACGAAAGGCTGAAAGAAAAGAGGGAAATATGACAATTATTATACAGTTGGTATTACTGGTAATCGGGTTTGCCGCACTTGTAAAAGGGGCAGACTTTTGTGGAAGGCAGTTCGGCCGTTGCGGGAAGTTGAAAATTCCGGGTGTGGTCATCGGTCTTACAATTGTAGCAATGGGGACGAGTGCGCCGGAGCTGGCAGTCAGTGTATCTGCGGCAATAGCGGGTTCTAATGAAATCGCAATCAGTAACATTATCGGGTCAGATATTTTTAACCTGGTGCTGATATTTGCAATCTGCGCCGTGATTACACCGGTGACAGTGGATAGGGGCATTATGAAGCGGGATTTTCCGTTTTCAATTATTGTTTCCGTGATACTGGCAGTCATGATTGCAGATTATGTATTTACAGGGCAGAAGGTCTTTACTGCGGATGGTATACTGCTTTCAGGAACAATTGGCAGATTGGATGCGGTGATTTTGATTCTGCTGTTTATTGCGTATCTTGCCTTTACGGTTCTGATGGCGCTTAAAAATAAAGTGGAGGATGAAGAAATTGCGGAACTTCCGGCGTGGAAGTGCGCAGTGTACATTCTTGGTGGTGCAGCTGCGATTATTATCGGCGGACAGCTTGTTGTAAACAGTGCAAAAACCATTGCACTTGCCTGTCATATGACAGAAACGCTGGTGGGGCTTACGATTGTAGCCATGGGAACATCACTTCCTGAACTGGTCACATCTGTGGTTGCGGCAAAAAAAGGACAAAACGGTATGGCGGCAGGTAATATTATCGGTTCCAATATCTTTAATATTCTGCTGATTTTAGGCGTGTCAGCTTTTATTCATCCGATTCCGGTGATAACGGAGTCGTTGTATGACACGGTTATTTTAATCGGCCTGAGTATTATTATTTATATTTTTGCCGCAACAGGTGACAAAATAGAGCGGAAAGAGGGCATTGCCATGATTGGTGCGTATATTTTGTATATGATTTATGCAGTTTCGCGCGGTATGGGGTGGATATAAAGAAAAAGTGTGTTATAATGCCTGTCTGAGGGAGTTGGGGAATACAAAGAATTCAGCACAGAATCAGACTGTGTTTGGATAAATGAAAAAATAGGAGAAAGACTCATGGAAAAATTTTTTAAGGTCAAAGAGCATGGCTCGACAGTGAAAACAGAAGTGCTTGCCGGAATTACAACTTTCATGGCGATGGCGTATATTCTCATGGTTAATGCAAATATGTTTTCAGAACTTGGCGTTGTATCATATAATGCCATTTATATCGCAACAGCAATTTCAGCCGTTGTCGGTACATTTTTAATTGCATTCCTCGCAAATCTTCCTTTAGGATTGGCATCCGGTATGGGACTGAATGCATTTTTTGTGTACACAGTCTGCTTTACATTCGGATTATCTTATGCAAATGCACTGATTCTTGTATTGTTAGATGGTGTAGTATTTATCATCCTGACACTGACCGGTGTCCGTAAGATGTTATTTGATGCTATCCCACAGTGTGTCAGAATGGCAATTTCAGCCGGTATCGGTCTGTTTATTGCATTTTTGGGATTACAGGATGCGGGAATTATTGTTTCTTCAAGCTCTACCTGTGTCAACCTGACAAGCTTTAACCTGTTTAACGGGAATGCAACCTGGGCAGAAATTATGCCAAAGCTTGTTACAATTGCGGCGCTGATTATTATTGCCGTATTATCTTACAAAAAAGTAAAGGGTTCTGTTTTATGGGGAATTCTCGGCGGAACAGGTCTTTATTATATCCTTGGCTGCACCATTCCGGGATTTTACAAAGGATTTGCGGCAAATATGAACTTCAATCCGTTTACTGCATTCGGTGACTGGGGTTCACAGGCATTTTTAAAGGTATTTACAGACGGCTTCGATTTTTCAGGCTATCTGGCAACCCATTCTACAGCAGATTTAGTGATTCTGATGATTACAACAGCACTTGCTTTCTGCATGGTAGATATGTTTGATACACTTGGTACACTCTACGGTGCATGTTCAAGAGGAAATATGCTCACAGAAGAAGGCGAAGTACCGAACTTTGAAAAGGCGATGTTATCCGATGCGATTGCAACAGTAACAGGTGCTATCTGCGGTACTTCTACGGTTACAACCTTCGTAGAATCCTCTGCCGGTGTTGCAGAAGGTGCAAGAACAGGTCTTGCGGCATTTACAACAGGGGTGTTATTCTTCGTTGCAATGTTTTTAAGCCCGGTTGCAGTACTGATTCCGACTTGTGCGACATCAGCAGCACTGATTTATGTCGGCGTATTGATGATGGGTGGCGTTGCAGATATTGAATGGCATAAGCCGGAAGTAGCCGTACCGTCATTTATGACAATCGCGATGATGCCATTTGCCTATAATATCAGCTACGGTATTGCATTCGGTCTGATTACGTATGTATTTATCTGTATTTTTACAGGCAGAGTAAAGGAAATTAAGCCGTTCACATGGGTTGTCGGCGCGTTATTTGCGATTATGTTCTTTATGACACATTAATTGATGTGTCGTCCTGCTGGGCAGAAACACAAGCCTGCAGAAGATGATAAAAATATAAAAAAATGCCAAAGGAGGCAGCCGTGTTGCAGATTGCAGCAGCTGTCTCCTTTTTGCATTGTAAGGAGGAAAAGCGATGGGCATAAAAGAAATTTTAGTGTTTTTGATTTTATTTGGTGCCAATCTTTTACAGGCAATTACAGGCTTTGCGGGGACATTGATTTCCATGCCGCCGACTATGAAATTAATCGGTGTGGACGAAGCAAAGGCACTGCTGAATGCAATTGCACAGATTTCCAGTCTGATGATTGTAATTACCGGATTCCGGCATATTAACTGGAAGGAATTTTTTAAGATGTTTGTGCTGATGGCAGCCGGTATGGTTGTGGGAATGAAAATATTTGAAGTATTTCCGATGCAGCAGCTTCTGACATTTTACGGCATTATGATTATTGTGATTGCGCTGGATAAGCTGTTTGTGAAAAAACAGCTCAGACTTCCGGCTGTACTTATGTTGTTTGTCATCTTTGCCGCGGGTATTATTCACGGAATGTTTGTATCCGGCGGGGCTTTGCTTGTCATTTATGCGGCAGGGGCATTAAAAGATAAGGAGGAATTCAGGGCAACTATTGCGTTAATCTGGTTGACGATTGGCTGTTACATTACAGGAATCCAGTTTCAGGCGGGACATTTTAACAGCCATGTGTGGTTTTTGTTAATAGCAGGAATTATTCCTGTTTTTGCAGGTACATGGATTGGCACAAAGCTGGTAAAGAAGCTGCCACAGGAAATTTTTATGAAAATGACATACATTTTATTACTGCTGTCAGGAGTCATGGCGATTGTATAAATAAAGGAGGGCAGGATATGAGTGTAGTTTTAAAAGAAGCCATCCGGCAGGCGGGCTGTGCAGATATTAAGCTGGTCGCCGGAAAAAACGGTCTGACCAATGCGGTCGAATGGGTGCATATGGTAGATACAACAGAAATTGCCGATTTTTTGTCCGGTGGGGAAATTGCATTTACAACAGGAATCGGTGTCGGTGAAAAAATGTCTTTGCTTGCGCTGGTGGATCGGGTCTATAAAAATCATGCCAGTGCAATGGTAGTAAACATCGGACCTTATGTGGCTGAAATTCCGCAGGAGGTTATTGATTTTGGCAATGCACACGATTTTCCGGTTTTTGAAGTGCCGTGGAGTGTGCATATGGCAGATATGATGCGGATGATCTGTTTTACAATTACGCAGTCCCAGCAGCGCGCAATGCAGTTGTCTGCAGCATTCCGTTATGCTATATTTACGCCGAAGCAGGAAGAACTATACGTATCGGCACTCATGCAGAAAGGCTACTTCGCCGAGTGGAATTACGTGGTTGTGATGATGGACATCTGCGACCGGCTTGAAAATGAAAAGGAAGAAATATTTTATGCACCGATTTTAAAAGACCGTCTGGAGCGTTTTGCACAGAAAGCGGCGCGCGTGATGGAGCAGGAAAAACATGATGTTGTTGTATTTACGGAAAATGACAGAATTTTAATGGTATTTAGTGACATGAAGGAAGAAAAAGCAGCTGAATTTGCAGAGACTGTCAAAGAACAGATTGTACCGTTATTGAAAAACACGGAATCTATATTTGTTGGTGTTGGAAATACCACAGCGGGTTTCCGCCGTCTGTCAAAAAGCTATCAGATTGCAAGAAAAATTGTGGATTTGTCAAAAATGGAAAACGAGGAAGATACGACAAGAACGTATGCATCCATGGGTGTGAACCGCCTGCTGTTTAATATAGAAAATACAGACTGCTTTGAAGAATATTATCAGGATACTATCCGGCCGCTGGATGAATATGATGCGTTAAATAACAGTAATCTGGTGGAAGTACTGGACTGTTATATGAAGCACAACGGTAGTGTACAGGATACGGCAGAGGAGCTGTTTGTGCATCGGAACACAGTCAATTACAAAATCAAGAAAATCGAAGCCCTTTTAAATGTGGATATTACAAAGTTTTCAGTCCGCAATGAACTGGCACTGGGGCTGTTGGTCGCTAAATTAAGGAAGTTTTCAAAATAAATAAAGTAAATCCGGACTTTGTGCTAAGGCACAAAAAGGTTTAGGCTTTAAACTATTGTATTTGGCGGTAAAAAATGTAAAATAAAATCATCAGTTAGATAACAGAAATGACAAAGGCGTCAGAAACTCCAAATGGAGAATCTGGCGCCTTGTTGTTTTTTTCTGCATAACAGAAATTATTTTTTCAGGAGGACAAACAAATGGGAAATTTAACAGGAAAAGAAGTAGCACAGATGCACAAGGATTATGTAATGCAGTCATGGTCAAAATCAGGTGTAGATGCATTACCGGTTGAAAAGGCAAAGGGAATTTATTTCTGGGATTATGATGGAAAGAAATATGCAGATATGGCTTCCCTTTTAGTCTGCTCAAATCTTGGACATGAACTTCCGGAAATTGTTGAAGCAATTAAGGAACAGGCAGATAAGATGTGCTTTATGGCACCGGCGTATGCTTCAGAGCCAAAGAGCAAGCTTGCAAAGATGTTAGTTGAAGCTGCCGGAGCAGATCATTTTAAGAGAGTATTCTTTACAAACGGCGGTGCCGAATCAAATGAAAATGCAATTAAAATGGCACGTATGGTAACAGGAAGAACAAAAGTATTCTCATGCTATAGAAGCTATCATGGCGCAACACTCGGTGCTTCCAATGCTTCCGGTGACTGGAGAAGATTTGCCGCAGAAATCGGCGGTGCAAACGGATTTGTAAAATTCATGAATCCGCAGATGTACAGAGACGGTTATACATACGGTGTTGATGATGAAGCCGTTACAAAGAAAGCACTTGCAGATCTGGATTTGCAGTTAAGATATGAAGGCCCGCAGAATGTAGCCGCAATCCTGATGGAATCTATTGTCGGTGCAAACGGTGTGATTTTACCACCAAAGGGTTATATGGAAGGTGTCAGAAAGCTTTGTGACAAGTATGGTATTTTAATGATTTGCGATGAGGTTATGGCAGGCTTCTTTAGAACCGGTAAGTGGTTTGCATGGCAGAACTTCGATTTCGTACCGGATATGATTACATTTGCAAAGGTGTTACCTGCGGCTATGTACAGCTCGGCGGCGTTATTGTAAATAAAAGGTTGCAGATTATTTTGAAGAAAATGTATTACAGTGTGGTCTTACTTATTCAGGACATACACTTGCCTGTGCCGCCGGTGTTGCAGCACTGACTTATTACAAGGAACACAACATTGAACAGCATGTAGCCGAAATGCATGAAATCGTTGCACCGTTTATGCAGAAGATGGTAGAAAAGCATAAGTGTGTCGGTGAAGCAAGATGTATCGGATTATTCGGCGCGCTCGAAATGGTTAAGAATAAAGGAAACAAGAGAACCGTTACAGGAGTATGGTGTTCCGGGAACAGCAATGCCTTGGATTTTCGCAGAGTTAAAGAAAAGAGGATTTGCAACCTTCGGACGTGAGAATTTCATCGAAGTATGCCCGCCGCTGATTATTACAAAGGAAGAATTAGAAGAATACCTTCCAATTCTGGATGAAGTATTAACAATGGCAGATGAAAAGTTTTGTGATTAATAAAAAGCCGTAAATTATACGGCGGAATCGAGGTTAATATGAATTGGGATTATTTACAGCCGGTTAAAATCCGGTTCGGCAAGGGCAGAGTGTCCGAAGTAAAAGATTTAGCAAAGGAAATGGGAATTAAAAACGGCTTACTGGTTGCAGACCCATTCTTCTTTACAAACGGTCTGGCAGAGCGCATTGTAAAGGAAAGCGAAGGAGCGATTATCGCTTCCTTCGGGGATTTATCCCCAAACCCGGATGTTACAGAGGTTGATGCCTGTGCGGCAATTATCCATGAAAAGGAAATCGGCTTTGTTGTAGCACTTGGCGGCGGCAGTTCCATGGACTGTGCAAAGGCAGCAGCAAGTATTGCATTAACGGACGATTCTATTAGAAAATACCATGGAACAGGTGTTGCCATGCCACAGGAACATCTGCCGTTAATTGCAGTGCCGACAACAGCAGGAACGGGCAGTGAAGTAACATGCGTATCTGTACTGACAGACCACGCAAATGGAAAGAAATCCCCGATTGTATCGGACGGATTTTTCCCAAGCTATGCGATTATCGACCCGGAATTAACATACACCATGCCGCCGAAGGTTACGGCAGGAACAGGAATTGATGTGTTATCCCATGCATTAGAGGGCTTTTGGAGCAAGGGACACCAGCCAATCTGTGATGCGTGTGCCCTTCATGCGGCAGAACTGGTATTTCAGTATCTGTATAAGGCATATTTAGACCCGGCAGACGAGGAAGCAAGAGAGAAAATGTGTGAAGCTTCATTAATTGCAGGACTTGCATTTACCCTGCCAAAGACAACCTCTTCCCATGCCTGCTCATTTCCGCTGACGAATATCCACCACATTCCGCACGGAGAAGCCTGCGGCATGACACTGGATTATTTTGCAAGAATCAATGCAAAGGGTGCAGACGGTGCAAGAATTGATGAATTTGCAAGAAAATTGGGATTTAAGGATACAGAGGAAATGGCAGATGCCATCCATGAATTAAAGGCGAAGATGGGACTGCGCAATGATTTAAAGGATTTGCATTTAACAGAGGAACAGATTTCAGAGCTGGTACGAATCAGCAGACATCCAAACCTTTACAACAATCCGGTTGAAATTACCGATGAAATGTTAAGCGAAATGTATCATAAACTGGCATAAGGACAGTGCAAGAGAAAAGAGGTGACACCTATGTATAGTGTTGTTGTTGCGTTTGGACTGGCAAGCGTGATGCTGTGTATCGGCATGGCAATCCGCGCAAAAGTGAAATTCTTTCAGCATATGCTGATGCCGGTCAGTGTTATCGGCGGTATCTTAGGATTTATCCTGATGAATCTGGTACTGTCAAAATATCCGGTCGGCGGTGTAAGTGTAACGGATTTCAGTAATATTGTAGATGTATTTTTTGTGATGTCCTTTATTTCTATCGGACTGACAGGCAGTAAAAAGAAAAAGAATAAAAAAACAGAAGACGGCAAAAAGAAGAAAAGCAGCGGTCCGGTACGAGGTGCAATCGGTATGGCACTCATTTGGTGTATTTTGTATGCACTCCAGCCGCTTGTCGGTATTTTAATCGTATCCATTACAGGAAAAGCATTTCATATGGATTCGATATATGGCATTTTAGTTCCGTTTGCATTCTGTCAGGGACCGGGACAGGCATCTACCTACGGCAGACTTTTTGAATATACCTATGGATTTGACAAGGCAGAAATGGTAGCATTAACTTATGCAATCTTTGGTTTCCTCTCTGCATTTTTAATCGGAGTACCGTTTGCAAGATACGGATTAAAGAAAGGGCTTGCAAGAAATAAAAGTAAGATTAATGAAGCTGTTGAACGGGGATATTTTGTACCGGAGGAACAAAGAGAGCCACTTGGTAAATCGACTTTCCACAGTGCCAATATTGAAACAGCGGCTGCCCATTTTGCCATTATGGGTGTCTGCTACCTGCTTGCACTTGTTCTTGCGAAGCTGGTAAACTTCATTCCGGCGCTTGGTTCAACGTTTAGTGCCATGCTGTTTATGTGGGGCATGTTTGCAGCCTATATTGTAAAAGCTGTGATGAGAAAGTTAAACATTGAATATCTGATTAACAATGCATTCCAGAGCAGAATTACAGGATTTCTTTCTGATTATTTGGTTGTATGTGCTTTTATGGCAATTCAGGTAGGCATCATCGGAAACTGGATTGTTCCGATTTTACTTGCCAGTGTTGCAAGCGGTATTGTTACGTTTTTCATCTGCCTGTTCTTTGGAGAACGTCTTGGCAGTGACCACGATTTCGAGCGGGTGCTGGGTGTATTCGGTACAAGCACCGGTACAACACCAAGCGGTGTATCACTGCTCCGTATGGTTGACCCGAAGTTACAGACATCAACCGGTGCGGAACTGGGTATGATGAATATGGCAATGATTTTCAACACCAACCATGCTGTTTATCACATTTGCGGGCTTAAAATGATTTCGCTTCCGATAGCGTGCGGCGGTATGTTCCTGACAATATTTATTTATATCATTTTGTTAAAGGTGTTTGGTGTATTAAGAAAGCCGACCTTTACCGTAGCAAAAGGCAGAATTTCAGATGGCGCGGAAAGTGGCGAAGAGATTCCGTTCTTACGCGGGTATCTGCATGATACGGTAGATGTAACCGATACGGCGGCAGTTGAATCAATGATTCATAACAGTTGGAATTAAAGTTTACAGGGAACTGGAGGAAAATGATATGAAGATGATATATGCGATTGTAAGACCAGAAAAGGTTTATGAAGTTAATAAAGCGCTTGCCGATGCCGGATACGGCGCATCGACCAAGTGGAGTGTTGCAGGACGCGGTAAACAGCATGGAATTCAGGTAGGCGAACTGGTTTATGATGAAATGTCTAAAAATATGCTGATGATTGTATGTGATGATGACGATAAAAATGAAATTATTGATATTATCATGGATACGGCACAGACCGGTGAATCCGGCAACTCCGGCGATGGACGAATCTTTGTCCTGCCGGTTGAGGAGTCTTATACAATTTCTTCACAGAGTAAAGATGATTAATGTAAAAAATCAGAGTGTGTAAAGGAGGCAGGCATGAAAACGATTTATTATGACGGTGATATTATTACGATGACGGGGCAAAGGATTCCTGTGAAGCACTTGTCACGGAAGATAAAAAATTCTGTATACCGGTACATTAAAACAGGCGCGGGCGCTTTACGGAAATGAGGCACAGGAGCGGGATTTAAAGGGTCATACGCTTATGCCTGCCTTTATTGATGCACACAGTCACTTTGTACAGACGGCACAGAGCATAAAGATGTGTGATTTGTCGGATACGGAAAGCTTTGAGGATATTGTCACGGCATTGAAAACTATCTGGAAAAAATCAGATTGACGAAAACGGTATGATTTTGCAACCGGTTACGACCATAATTTTCTTGCGGAGCAGAAACACCCGGATAAGACGGTTTTGGACGAAGTATCCAAACCGTGCCAATCTACATTTCCCACGCCTCCGGTCATATGGGAGTTGCCAATTCGGCGCTGCTAAAGCTTGCAGGAATTACGACAGAAACCAAAGACCCGGAAGGCGGAAGATTCGGCAGGGATAAAAGCGGAGAGCCGGACGGCTATGTAGAGGAAACGCCTGCACTGATGCAGGTGCTTGCCGCAGCCATGCCGCGCATGAAAATGGATATGGCAGAGCAGATGAAAGAAGCCCAGCAGCTTTATTTAAAATATGGTATTACAACCGTTCAGGAAGGTGCGGCAATGGCACAGACCATGCAGGGGTTGACGGCATTTGCAGCATCTGGCGGTTTGGAACTGGACGTTGTGGCATACATTTTAAAGGAAGATTATGAAAAGACGGTCAAAGAATATGCGGATTACAACGGAAAATATAAAAACCGTGTTAAAATCGGCGGTGTTAAAGTGATTTTAGACGGTTCGCCACAGGGCAAATCTGCATGGCTTAGTAAACCGTATGAAGGGGAGGAAAACTACTGTGGTTATCCGACCCATAACGATGCCTATGTTACAAAAGCGGCAAAGGATGCAGTACGCGGTGGGTACCAGATTCTTGCACACTGTAACGGCGATGCGGCATCGGAACAGTTTATACAGAGTTATCAGGCGGCACTAAAAGAAATGGGTACGGCAGACGGCGATTACCGTCCGGTCATGATACACTGCCAGACCGTAAGGGATGACCAGCTTGACCGCATGGTGCAGCTAAAATGATTCCTTCTATATTTATTGGACATACGTATTACTGGGGCGATATTCATTTAAAGAACTTAGGCGCGGTGCGCGGTGCAAGAATCAGCCCGGTAAAATCCGCCTTAGAGCGCGGACTGATTTATAACTTTCATCAGGATACACCGGTTACAAAGCCGGATATGCTTCATTCAGTGTGGTGCGCTGTCAATCGTGTGACAAGAAAAGGACAGCCAATCGGTCAGGAACAGTGCATTAATGTCTATGAAGCCTTACAGGCAGTGACAATCAATGCTGCTTATGCGTATAAGGAGGAAGATCAAAAGGCACATTAGAAGCAGGAAAAATGGCAGATATGGTGATTTTAGATGCCAATCCGCTCAAGGCCGATAAAAATGTATTAAAGACATTGTGGTACTTGAAACGATAAAAGAAGGAAAAACCGTATATAAAAATTAAAAAATAGAAACCGGAAAGGCACTTCTCTCGTATATATAAATGTGAGGGCAGAAAGCCCTTCCGGTTTTTGCTTTATCCGATATGGACAATAGGATATCTGCATTGCAGATGATTTTTCGTCCCGGGGCAGTTAGTTTTTTATAAGCTGCTTTGGGACGTTTGTGTTGTACCGGACGTGGAGCTGGTAACGTGAATCCGGCACAGTCTGTCGTAAAATAAATCCCGGTTTTTGCCGATAAAGCAGTAACAAAAATTAAAAATAAAAAAGATGACGAATGCAATCAGCGATGAAGCACCACACACTAAAAGCATTTCTGTTCTTTTGGAAGGTCCGGCGGACAGTGCGGAATACATCAGCAAAATGTAGTACGGGGACGGAATCAGCAGAAGATGTAAAATTCCTTCCCGCAGTAACAGCAGTAAAACCGGTACATGTGCCGCAGCGTGCTTTTTCGTGTTTTTCTTTCCGGTGCGTTCAAGACGGATACTGACTAAAAATTTACCAAAGGTTGATCCGTGAAATAAAATGGCACAGACCGTAAAGTAGCAGAACGCAAAAAGCGGAATTAAAAACAGCTGTATGGAATGGGAAAAAGACTGTAAAACATCAGTAAATTTCCACACACAAAAATATACGCCTAAAATGATTGCGTAATCGGCAAGCAGACCAAACAGGCGGCGGAAGGACGAAACCTCACTGCCGCGTCTGTACGCCGTTTCATCAAGCCTTTTGCGGCTCGGCAGGAAAAACAAAAGTGCGGGTGTTATCCAGAAGCCAATCATGCCGCCTAAGGTATTGCAGATTAAGTCGTCTACTTCAAAGAAGCGGTACGGATAGGGATAAATGCCGTAAAGACCGCTTAACTGTGTACATTCAAAAAACAGGCTGTATAAAAAAGAAAGCAGTAAAACCTGATACCATCTGCGGTTAAAGTAATACCGCAGATATACGCCAAACGGCAGAAGCAACAGGATATTAAAGACAATCTGTAAAAAGTCGGGGTTCGTAAATGTATCCTTATAGGTTGAGAAGTCAGTAAGGACAAAAGAACACCCGTCCAGCCATCGCCGCACAGCATCAAACGGTGTCAGAAGCATCGTGGCACTTTCCGGAGTAACCGAGTCAATTGGCGGAAGCGGCAGAATCGTCATAAAATAAGAAGTCATCATATAAAAAATAAATGTATACAATCCCGGTACGCAGTACCAGGATTGAACCGTACTTATGGTACTGCCGGATAATATAAGGCAGGGTAAACAGGGCAGCCAGTACCGGGAAGACATAGCAGGCTGTCAGAATCGGTTTTAAATAAATACTCATCGTTTCGCACTCCATTTTTATTGTCATTTGCAATGCCTTTATAATAGCATCCGGCAGACATATATGCAAGCCGCACACAAAAGCGGCAGAAAATACAGAATCAGGGACTGTAGTTGTGCAGTTCACAAATACCGGCAGGTATGGTATGATAAATATAATTGTGCATAAAAATGCAGTAAAATACAGAGGAACGGAGAAAGAAATGAAACCAATTTCAGAATATTTAAAAGAAAATTATTTAATCTGTGATGGTGCGTTTGGCACGTACTATGCAGAAAAATATAATACCAAAGAGCTGCCGGAGCTTGCTAATCTGTCTGCGCCGGAACGGGTACGGGAAATCCATGAGGAATACGTATCTGCCGGAGCAAAGCTGATCCGTACCAATACCTTTGCGGCACATCCGGACTTATTAAACTGTGGGCAGGGACTTCTTGCAGAAAATGTAAAAAGTGCATGCCGTCTTGCAAAAGAAGCCGCAGACGGAAAGGCATATGTGGCGGGTGACATCGGACCGGTACCGGCAGAAGCTGCATTTGATACGGAAGCCGCCGAAAAACACTATCTTTTCTTAGCAAAATTATTTGTGGAGAGTGGAGTGGATGCCGTTGTATTTGAAACCTTTTCAGAGCTGGAAACGATTCTTCCTGTAATCCGTTATATAAAGGAAGAAACACCGCTTTTTGTGATTGTACAGTTTGCAGTCAGCCAGTATGGCTACAGCAGTGCAGGGCTGAGTATGCACCGCCTGTTTGAAGAAGCGCAGAAAAGCCCTGCAGATGCTTATGGCTTAAACTGTGGTATCGGACCGGGGCATATGGCGACCTTATTCCAGAATATAAAATTCCGGACAGATAAATATATCACGGCACTGCCCAATGCCGGTTATCCCCACAATATCAGCAACCGTATGGTATTCTCTGCTGATAACGGCAGTTATTTTGCAGAACGTGTCTGCGATATTATGCAGGTACGTGCAGATATTGCTGGCGGCTGTTGTGGTACGACACCGGAGCATATCCGCCGACTGAGTGCCAAAACAGCTGGTATGACGAAAACGGCACGCAGGGCAGAACAGAAAATCTGCGAAAATGAAAAGCCGGTACAGAACAACGCTTTTTATAGGAAGAAAGAGAGAACGGGAAAGAAACTCATTGCCGTCGAGCTTGCACCGCCGCTTGGCAGTGACGATAAAAAGCTGATGGAAGCCGCACACGCGTTAAGAAAGAGCAATGTTGATGTGCTGACTTTCCCGGATTCGCCTTCTGGAAGAACGCGTGTGGACTCGATTCTGATGGCGGAAAAGGTATCTAAAGAAACGGGTATGTGTGTCATGCCGCATTTATGCTGCCGCGATAAAAATGCCATAGCCATGCGCTCCCAGCTTTTAGGCGCACATATCAATGGTATCAATAATTTTCTCGTGGTAACGGGCGATCCAGTTCCGGCGGTAGCCAGACAAACCGTAAAAGCTGTATTTAATTTTAATTCAATTGGATTAATGAATATCATTCATGATATGAATACCGAACAGTTTGCGGATTCCCCGGTGGTGTTCGGTGGTGCGATTAACCAGAACCGCCGCAACTTAAACGTTGAAATTGACCGTATCCGTAAAAAAATGGAAATGGGTGCGGACTTCTTTTTCACCCAGCCGGTATTTACCGAAAAAGGCGTAAACCTTTTAAGACAGATTAAAGAAGAAACCGGAGCGCGGATTTTATGCGGCGTTATGCCGTTTGTCAGCAGAAGAAATGCCGTCTTTATGAAAAATGAAATGACCGGTATTGAAGTCGATGAGCAGATTATTGCACGGTATCCGGAAAATGCTACAAAGGAAGAAGGAGAAGCTGTCGGCATTGAAATCGCAAGGGAAGTTATGGCACAGACTGCGGATTTTGTGGACGGATATTACTTCTCATTTCCGTTTAACAGAGTATATCTGCTGGAAAAATATTACAATTATAAAATTTATTAACAAAATCTAAACTGAGCGTAAAACAACATAACATATAAAAATGTATTGCACAATACACATATAATATACAGGATGCACAAAACAATCTTTTGGGAAATTTTCAAAATGTGACGTTTTGTGCATTTTGCAAAAAAAGCAATGCATCAAAATCAAAACACAAAAATTTCACTTTGATGCATAAAATGTATGTTAAAAATTATACAAAAAGGAAAGAAACGGCAAATGCTTTATGGATTTTTATCCTATTTTTCCGAACACAAAAACATCTTTTAAATTGAAAAATTGACAATAGGGAATATAATGATTTATAGAAAAATAAAGCAAACCTACCTATTATAAAAGGGTGCTGGAAAGGAAGTGATATTACGGACGATTTAGTGAACAGTCTTTTAGAGGAATTGAACTGCGAAACAGTCTTTACCATTCCGGTATTTGGCGGGATTGGTGTTTCCGAAGCAGTGGTAGTCACATGGATTATCATGGCGGTACTGGTTGTTTTATGCCTGTGCTTAGTCAGAAACTTAAAAGTGGAAAATCCCGGAAAGAAACAGCTGATGTTGGAAACAGCCGTTTCAGGACTTTACAATTTCTTTGAAGAGATTGTGGGAGAGAAGGGTCGCAGATACATTCCCTATCTTTCCACAGTGGCAATCTATATCGGAATTGCCAATTTAATCGGGTTGTTTGGTTTCAAACCGCCTACGAAAGCATTAAATGTTACTGCAGCACTGGCAGTTATGAGCATTATTCTTGTTGAGTATTCAGGAATTCATGCAAAGGGTGTGAAAGGCTGGGTAAAGAGCTTTGTAGAGCCGTCCCCGATTATTGCTCCCATCAATGTGATGGAATTATTCATCAAACCGTTGTCTTTATGTATGCGACTTTTCGGTAATGTGCTAGGAGCATTTGTTATTATGGAACTGTTAAAAATAGTAGTGCCGCTTTTTGTGCCGGTGGTATTCAGCTGTTACTTTGATATTTTTGACGGTTTAATACAGGCCTATGTATTTGTTTTCTTAACGGGCATGTATATTGAAGAAGCTGTGGAAGAAGCTTAAAAATTGAAAAATTTAAAAATGAATGAAGAAAAAAGGAGATTAAAATTATGTCAGCATTATTAGCAATTGGAGCAGGTGTAGCAGTTATTACAGGTATCGGTGCAGGTCTTGGTATCGGTCATGCAACAGGTAAGGCAGTAGATGCGATTGCAAGACAGCCGGAAGCAGATAAGAAAATCAGAAGTACTTTGTTAATTGGTGCCGCTCTTGCCGAAGCAACAGCCGTATATGGTTTCGTAATCGGTCTTTTGATCATTATCCTGTTAAAGTAATACATAAACTAAAGGAAAGGTGAGGTTATACAAGATGTTAAGAGTAGATATCAATCTTGTTTTTACAATCATCAATCTGCTGGTTTTATATCTTTTAATGAAGAAATTCCTTTTCGGTCCGGTTGTAGCCGTTATGGAAAAGAGAAAAGCCATGATAGAAGAACAGTTTGCAAACGCGGCAGCTGCTGAAAAAAATGCAAATGAATTAAAAAGTCAGTATGAGGATACCTTAAAAACGGCAAATGCCGATGCTGATAACATTATTCAGGAAGCTAAGACAACAGCAAAAACCGAATATGACCGGATTGTATCCGATGCAAACAGTCAGGCTGGTAAGATTATAGAAAATGCAGAGAAGACGGTAGTGTCGCAGCGTGAAAAAACATTGCGCGGACTGGAATCACAGATTGCCGGTCTTGCAATTGATACAGCGGCGAAAGTCATTGGTGAGCAGGCAGGCAGTCTTGACAATGCGAAACTGTATGACGAATTTTTAAATAAAGCAGGTGATGCCCATGACACAGATATCAATTAATTATGCAATTGTTTTATATCAATTGGGCGTTTCAAAGGAAGATATCCGGTACAGTAAGGAATTGTTTGAAGCAGCAGATGCGCTTTATGAAAGCCTTGCAAGTCCGGTTGTGACACTGCATGAAAAGTATGTGGTAATTGACAGACTCTTTCCAGAAAGCATGCGCGCATTTTTCAAGGTACTGTGCAGAAATCAGAGTGTTTCACTCATTGATGAAATTTTCCAGGCATACCGCGATTATGCAGACGAACAGGAAAATGTTCTGCGTGCAAAGCTGTTCTATGTGGAAAAACCACAGGAAAAGCAGGTTGAGGGATTGACAGCTTATCTGTCAAAGCGTTTTCATAAAAATAAAGTGGTTTTTGAATATATCCATGAACCGGAACTGCTCGCAGGTTTTGTGATTGAAGCAGGCGGCATCCGGATTGATGAAAGCGTAGCAGGAAAATTAACAAGAATGAAACAGAAATTAGTAAAGAGGTGATATTTTGAGTTCCATTAGTTCAGAGGAAATTATCTCGATTTTAAAGAGTGAAATCGAAAATTTCGATAGTGAAGCGACAGATAAAGAAACAGGAACTGTAATATGGGTCGGTGACGGTATCGCAACCGTTTACGGTATTGAACATGCTATGTACGGTGAAATCGTGGTATTTGACAACGGCGTAAAGGGTATGGTTCAGGATATCAAGAGAACCGAAATCGGATGTATTCTTTTTGGTAAAGACACCGGTATCCGTGAAGGCACACGTGTTGTAAGAACCGGAAAGAAAGCCGGTATTCCGGTAGGTGATGCATTTGTCGGAAGAATCATTGATGCGTTAGGTGCACCGATTGACGGACAGGGTGAAATTGAAAGCACAGAGTACCGTCCAATCGAACAAGATGCCCCGGGTATCGTAGACAGAAAGTCTGTCAGCGAGCCAATGGAAACCGGTATTCTTGCCATTGACTCTATGTTCCCAATCGGACGCGGACAAAGAGAGTTAATTATCGGTGACAGACAGACTGGTAAGACAGCCATTGCCATTGATACCATTTTAAATCAGAAGGGCAAGGACGTTATCTGTATCTATGTTGCAATCGGTCAGAAGGCTTCTACCGTTGCAAAGATTGTAAATACATTAAAGAAATATGATGCGATGGATTATTCTATCGTACTTTCCGCAACAGCCAGTGACCCGGCTCCGTTACAGTATATTGCACCGTATTCCGGTACGGCGCTTGCAGAATACTTTATGCACAAGGGCAAGGATGTACTGATTGTTTATGATGATTTATCAAAGCATGCGGTTGCATACAGAGCATTATCCTTGTTACTTGAGCGTTCTCCGGGACGTGAAGCTTATCCGGGTGATGTATTCTATTTACATTCAAGACTGCTCGAGCGTTCCAGCCGTTTAAGCGATGCACTCGGCGGCGGTTCGATTACGGCACTTCCGATTATTGAAACACAGGCAGGCGATGTATCTGCATACATTCCGACGAATGTTATTTCAATTACAGACGGACAGATTTTCCTTGAGAGCAACTTGTTCTTCTCAGGCATGCGTCCGGCGGTCAATGTCGGTCTTTCCGTATCCCGTGTAGGTGGTGCGGCACAGACAAAGGCAATGAAAAAGGCTTCCGGAAGTATCCGTATTGACTTGGCGCAGTTTAGGGAAATGGAAGTGTTCACACAGTTCAGCTCAGACCTTGATGCGGCAACAAAGGAGCAGTTACAGTATGGTAATTCCCTGATGGAAATGTTAAAGCAGCCGTTGTACAGACCGCTCAGCCAGTCAGAACAGGTTGTATCCTTATGCTGTGCGACCCATAAAGTCATGATGGATATTGAAAAGAGTAAGATTAAGCAGTTCCAGATGGATTTGTTAGAGCATTTTAATACCAGACAGACCGCAATTATGGAAACAATTGAACGCGATAAGGTTCTGACAGATGAACTGACACAGCAGATTCTTGATGCGGCAAATGCATTTAAGGCAAGCTACAAAGCATCATAAGGAGAGGTGAGGACATGGCGAATGCAAGGGAAATTCTGGATCGGATGAAAAGTATCCAGGATACAATGAAAATTACCAATGCTATGTATATGATATCCTCCTCCAAGCTGAAAAAGGCAAAGGCAAGTCTGGATGAAACAGAGCCGTACTTTTACTCTATGCAGATGGCAATCGGACGAATTTTAAGACATGTTCCGGATATGAAAAGCGAGTTTTAACCAGCGTCCGGAAATTAAGCCGGAAGACCGGAAAGTCGGCTACATTGTTGTAACGGCGGATAAAGGTCTTGCAGGTTCATACAACCACAATATTTTTAAGGATGTGGAAGAATGTCTGAAAAGCAACAGCCATGCCAAGCTGTTTGTAGTCGGTGAAATGGGACGGCATTATTTTGAGAAAAAAGGACTTGAAATTGCACATCAGTTTCACTACACTGCGCAAAATCCTTCTGTCAGCAGAGCGCGTAATATTACAGAAAAGATTCTGGAAGAATATCTGAATAAAGAACTGGATGAAGTTGTTATCATTTACACTAAAATGTTAAACGGTGTACAGACGGAAACAGAAACAAGACATCTGCTGCCGCTTGAAAAAGAACATTTCAACAAGAATGTTCCGGTTGGTGTACAGATGGAACAGCTCGCAATGGTACCGTCAGCAGAAGCACTGATGGAAAATATTATTCCGATTTATATTCAGGGCTTTGTATATGGTGCGCTGGTTGAGTCTTATGCAAGTGAGCATAATTTGAGAATGCTTGCGATGCAGTCTGCAACAGACAGTGCCAGTGCAATGTTAAATGACCTGTCCATCCAGTACAACCGGGTAAGACAGGCAGCGATTACGCAGGAAATTACAGAGGTTGTCAGCGGTGCAAAGGCGCAGAAGAGAAAGAAAAAGCGTTAGGAGAGGAGAAGTTCATACAATGAATAAAGGTAAAATTGTACAGGTCATGGGACCTGTCGTGGACGTAGAATTTGAAAATAACGACCTCCCGTATATCAAAGATGCACTCGAAGTAGATAATAATGGTAAAAAGTGTATTATGGAGGTTGCCCAGCACATCGGTAATAATACCGTGCGTTGTATCATGCTTTCCTCCAGTGAAGGTTTATGCAGGGATATGGAGGTTGTGGCTACAGGCTCCGGTATTAAAGTGCCTGTCGGCGACAAGACATTAGGAAGACTGTTCAACGTAGTCGGTGAAACCATCGATGGCGAAGAAAGCCTTGAAAATGAAAATCACTGGGTCATTCACAGAGACCCGCCTACATTTGAAGACCAGAGTCCGGTTGTCGAAGTACTTGAAACCGGTATCAAGGTTATTGATTTATTAGCACCTTACGCAAAGGGTGGTAAAATCGGTCTGTTCGGTGGTGCCGGTGTCGGTAAAACCGTACTGATTCAGGAATTAATCCGTAATATTGCAACAGAGCATGGCGGATATTCTATTTTCACCGGTGTTGGTGAACGTTCAAGAGAAGGTAACGATTTATGGTCTGAAATGAAAGAATCGGGTGTACTTGAAAAGACCGCACTGGTGTTCGGACAGATGAATGAGCCGCCTGGAGCAAGAATGAGAGTTGCGGAAACCGGTCTTACCATGGCTGAATATTTCCGTGATGAAAAGCATCAGAACGTATTGTTATTTATTGATAACATTTTCCGTTTTGTACAGGCAGGTTCAGAAGTTTCCGCACTGCTTGGACGTATGCCTTCAGCCGTAGGTTATCAGCCGACACTGGCTACCGATGTCGGTGAATTACAGGAGCGTATCGCTTCTACAAAGAACGGTTCTGTTACATCTGTACAGGCTGTCTATGTGCCTGCCGATGACTTAACCGACCCGGCCCCGGCAACAACGTTTGCCCATCTGGATGCCACAACCGTTCTTTCACGTAAGATTGTAGAACAGGGTATCTACCCGGCAGTTGACCCGCTTGAATCTTCATCAAGAATTCTTGAAGCGGATGTAGTCGGTGAAGAACACTATCAGACTGCAAGACGTGTGCAGGAAATCTTACAGAAGTACAAGGAATTACAGGATATCATTGCAATCCTCGGTATGGAAGAGCTTTCAGATGAAGATAAGCTGACAGTTTACAGGGCAAGAAAGGTTCAGAAGTTCCTTTCACAGCCGTTCTTCGTAGCCGAAAACTTTACCGGTGTGAAGGGTAAATATGTACCGTTAAAGGAAACAATCAGAGGATTTAAGATGATTGTTGACGGTGAAATGGATGAATATCCGGAAAATGCATTTTTCAATGTAGGAACCATTGACGAAGTCATTGAAAAGGCGAAGGCTGAACAGGCTTAATGTCTTGTAAATGGAGGTTCGTGGAATGAATACATTTTTTTTAAAAGTCATTGCCAGTGATAAGGTTTTCTTCTCCGGCAAGGCAGAAATGGTCAATATTCCGACATTAGACGGTGAAAAAGTTTTTCTGGCTCACCATGAAAACATCGTTATTGCAATTGAAATGGGCGATTTAAAGTTCCGTACCGAAGACGGTGAAACACATCATGCCGTTGTCGGCAAGGGATTTGCCCAGGTCATTAATAACCGTGTCACCGTACTGGTCGATTCGGCAGAACGTCCGGAAGATATTGATAAAATCAGGGCAGAGGAAGCGTTAGAGCGTGCCAAAGAGCAGATGCGCCAGAAGCAGAGTATTCAGGAATATTATCATTCCCAGGCTTCAATGGCAAGAGCGATGACACGTTTGAAGCTCTCCAGCCGGTATTTAAAGTAATAAGAATAAAAGAACGTTTATACAGTGTCTGCATAAGAACAGGATATTGTATAGACGTTCTTTTTTATTTTATTTTATAAAAATACTTTATAAAAATTATCAGAATTTGTTGAAAATATGCAAAAAAAGATTTAAAATATAAAATATAATTAAACAATTTATTCAAATTGGGAACGGAGGAAAAAAGTATGAATCAATTTCCACATTTATTTGAACCAATCCGGATCGGAAAGCAGACAGTTAAAAATCGAATTTTTATGCCGCCGCTTTCAACAAATCTGGCAGATAAAGGATATGTTACGGATGCTTTGATAGAGCATTACTCGAATCGTGCAAAGGGCGGAGTCGGTCTGATTGTAACAGAGGTCACGACAGTCGAACCGACATATACATATCTGCCGGGTGATATGTCCATTTATGATGATTCTTATATTCCGGGATGGAAAAAACTGGTGGATGCCGTGCATCAATACGATACAAAGATTTTGTCACAGCTGTTTCATCCGGCATATATGGCATTTCCGCTGCCGGGTACGCCGCAGCTGATTGCACCGTCAAATGTCGGACCGTATTATGCAAAAGCGGCACCAAGAGCCGCAACGGTAGAAGAACTTCACGTAATCGTCAGACAGTTCGGTGAAGCGGCGCATCGTTTCCAACAGGCAGGCGGTGACGGTGTTGAAATACAGTGCGCACATGCACACGGATTACTGGGCGGCTTTTTGACACCTCTTTACAATAAGCGGACAGATGAGTATGGTGGGGATATTAACGGAAGATTACGGCTTACGCTGGAGGTTATTGAAGAAGTACGGAAAATGTGCGGAGAAGATTTTATTATTGATGTACGTATTTCAGGAGATGAGTACAGCGATGGCGGACTGACGTTAAATGATATGATTTATGTGTCAAAACAGTTAGAAAAAGCCGGGGTTGATTTCATTCATGTATCAGGCGGCAATACCATTAAACGCGGCAGTTCCATGCCGGCACCGGGTACGGCACCGGCACCGCACGCTCATTCCAGCGAAGAAATCAAAAAGCATGTTCATATTCCGGTTGCCACGGTTGCGCGGATTAATGAACCGTGGATTGCGGAAGAACTGATTGCGAACGGAAAGACGGACATCTGTATGATCGGACGTCCGAATTTGTGTGACAGTGAATTTGCCAATAAGGCTTACGCTGGAAAAGCAGAAGACATTCGTCCGTGTATCGGCTGCGGAAGATGTCTGAACGGCATTATGTTTGGTAAACCGATTTCATGTACGGTAAATCCATCTGTAGAAACCAACGCGATTGAAAAAGCAACGGAAAAGAAAAAAGTGCTGGTTATCGGCGGCGGTCCGGCAGGCATGGAGGCAGCATACGTGGCAAAGAAACGCGGACATGAAGTTGTACTTTGTGAAAAATCTAACGAACTGGGCGGACTGCTCCGGATTGCTGCAGTGCCGATCAGTAAACAGGAATTGTGCAAGGTTATCAAATTTATGGCACGGCGGCTGCAGAATGAAGGCATTGAGGTACGGATGAATTGTGAAGTAACACCGGAAATGCTTGAAACGGAATTCAAGGATTATGAGGTTGTCTGTTCAATCGGTGCAAAACCAAAGGAAATTGAAAGCTTTAAACAGTTTAAGCAGACAATGACGGCAGACGATATTTTAGCCGGAAGAACGTTCCCGGGAAGAAAAATAGTTATATTGGGCGGCGGCTCTGTCGGCTGTGAAACGGCAGATTATCTGGCACCGCTGATTAATGATTTATTCCCGGCAAACCGTGATGTAACCATTCTTGAAATGACACCGTCGCTGATGACAGGGGAAGGCGGTGCGGCAAAGAGCCAGCTTACACAGCGTTTAATGCGCAAAGGCGTAAAGATTGAATTAAACAGCCAGGTTACAAAAGTGGATGAAAATACAATCACTTATGTCAAAGAGGGTGTGGAACATCATATTGATGATGCGGATACGCTGGTATTTGCAGTAGGTTATACGCCGCTTAAAATGGAAAATGAACGGGTAAATTATATTGGGGACTGTGATAAAGTCGGCAATTTAAAGGATGCCATTGGTGCAGCTTATCAGCTTGCAAAGACATTATAAAACGGGAGGACACGCTTATGATCAAGAAATTATTAGAACCTGTAAAGGCAGGTCGTCTTACATTAAAAAACAGAATTATGTTTCCGCCATTGACGACAGGATATGAGGAAAGGGACGGTTCAATCGGAGAAAGAAGCCTGAATTTTTACGAGCGCCTTGCAAAGGGCGGAACCGGTTACATAGTAATCGGTGATGTGGCACCGGTCAGAACGGCATCGCCGACACCGAAACTTTATGATGACAGCCAGATTCCTGTATACAAAAAACTGGCAGATACGCTGCATCAGTATGATTGTAAAGTGGCATTGCAGATTTTTCACCCGGAATATGACGTGCCGGGTGTCGGGAAAATGATTATGCAGGCAGGCATGGCAAGACAGGCTGCGGCAAAAGCCCGGGAAGAAGGCGATGAACAGGAAGCCGCAAAACAGACACAGCTTGCAGAGCAGATTACTAAAGATGCATATGCCAAACTGCATCATGATATGCAGCATTTTGTCAGTGAAGCAACGGCTGCACAGCTAGAGGAAATCAAAACAGGCATTGCAGCATGTGCTAAAAGAGCTGAAAGTGCGGGAATTGATGCAATTGAAGTCCATGGTGACCGTCTGGTCGGCTCGCTGTGTTCAAAAGTTTTAAACCACAGAACAGATGAATATGGAGGCAGCTTTGAGAACCGCACCCGGTATGCACTGGAAGTTGTAAAAGCGATTAAAGAGGCTGCTCCGGATTTGATGATTGAATATAAATTGCCGATTATTACAAAAATGCAGACGGTTCACTGCGGGCAAGGGCGGACTTGAAGCCGAAGAAGGAGTGGCTTTTGCAAAACTGCTTGAAGAAGCCGGTGTTGATATGATTCAGGTGGCACAGGCAAACCATACCGGTAATATGGGGGATACCATTCCGCCAATGGGTGATGTTGATTACAACTGGACACTGCCGGCAGCCAGAGCCGTGAAAAAGGCAGTATCGGTTCCGGTTGCAACAGTCGGACGGGTTATCAGTCTGGAAGCAGGCGAAAAGATTCTTGAAGATCAGGATGCCGATATTGTTGCATATGGACGCTCCATGCTTGCAGATCCGGATATTGCAAATAAAGCAGCATCAGGAGAATGTATCCGTGAATGTCTGAATTGTAATAAAGGCTGTGTGGATGCCATTCAGGGACGCAGATATATTTCGTGTGTGTTAAATGCCGAAAATGGTAACGAAGGCACAGTATTTATAAAACCGGCAGAAAAGATAAAAAATATTGCAGTCGTCGGAGCCGGTATTGCAGGACTGGAAGCAGCCAGAGTTGCTGCCAAACGTGGACATCATGTTACCGTTTATGAAAAATCCGATAAAATCGGCGGTCAGATTCATCTTGCAGCAGTACCGCCGCGCAAGAGTGAAATTTTAAGAGCGGTTACATATTATGAAAAAATTCTGCCACAGCTGAATGTAAATATAAAACTGAATACAGAAGCAGAGGCGGAAGAACTTAATCAATATGATGCCGTAATTCTTGCAGTCGGCGCACATAATATGGCATTGCCGATGCCGGTTGAAAACAGTAATGTCGTTTCTGCGTGGGAAGTATTGGCTGGAAAAGAAGTTCAGGGCAGCTGTGTAGTTCTCGGTGGCGGACTGGTCGGAACGGAAACCGCGGAATATCTGGCACAGAAGGGAGTAAAGGTCAGCATTGTGGAAATGATGGATAAAATTGCAGCAGGCGAATCCTCAACCGTGATGCCGCTGATAGTAAAAGATTTTGAAAAACATGAAGTGGCGCAGTATATCCAGACAAAGGTTGTATCCATAAAAAATAATGTGATTGAAGCCGTTCATACACCGGATGAAGCGCCGGTAGAACTTAAAGCTGATACAATTGTAAATGCACTGGGGTCTAAAAAGAATATATTTGACGATACAAAGCTTACCGTACCGTTTACATATGTGGGAGACTGCAGTGGTGAAAAAACGGCAGATATTGCATCAGCAATCAGAACAGGATATCATGCAGCCAATGAGCTTTAAATAATAAAAAGTGCGGCGGGCTTGGGAGGCCCGCCGCTATTATAGGGGAAAGTTTTTTACAAATGAAGAAGATATAATAGCGGGAAAGCTGTTATATTGATAGACTTCTTCATCTGTATGAAAATATGAAAAAGTGTATGAAAAAAGCTTATTGCCTTTCAACGATTATTATAATACGGGACAAATGTGTCTAAAAAAAGTCCAAATTATAAATTAACCGTGTATTTTTGTAAACGAAGAATAAATTGATTCGAAATATTTTGAGCCTTTTGTCCTATGGAAAGTTTATGGAAGATTTTTTATAATGAAAGTAATGAAATCGTGAATAACAGAATAGAATAATGACTGTGTTTATGGCGGCTTGTAGTGCTTTGTAAATGTTTAAGGTGAAAAATACTTGGAAATGGGGATTTTTGTATGGACGAAGAAAAAGTACGCTATTTTATCGAGGCAGAACGTAAAAAGGCACATCGACAGAAGAATTGATTTTTATTTTATATGACAATGGGGTGCCGGTTTATGAAATATCCAATTTTTTAGATGTGTCAATCCGGCATGTAGAAGAAGTCTTAAGTGATGACTAATCCATCGGCAGATTCATTTTTGTACAATAATCTGTGGGAAGTACACGCACTTTTCATAATTATTTAGCATAATATTCATAGATTTACCAATCCGGTTGTGGTATACTGTACTATAATGAAGGTAAACGGAAAGGCAGGGATATTTATGGAAGTTTATGAGTTACCGATTACCCCGGAAGAATCAAAGAATTATCACAGTTTTTTTTATAAATTAAAGGCATTGACCCTCAGGGAATGGATAAGGTCGTATATTACGGCGGTAATTTATGCTGTCGTACTCTGCGGCGTGATATATTTTATCTGGGATACGCTTTTTATCCGTTTTTGGTTTGATACACCGCTGGTGGGAAAAGGCGTGCTGTTCTTTTTCATTTTTATTCTGGCGGCAGCACAGCGTTCTAGAAATATACAGCTGCGAAAAATGCTTCAAAAGTATTTCATTAATAATATGCCGCAGGAATTTTTAGCAGGCGGAATCCAGTTAAAAAAGATTCGCGTGCAAAAAGACAGACTTGTGGTATACTATAAAAGATTTCGGGCAGATGATTATAAAGAACTGTAATAAAGGATAACAAAACAGGCTTGCCGCAGAGATTGTGGCAGGCCTTTTTATTTACACAATAACAACAGACAATGGAGGTTTTATGAGTATTTTAAATGTGGAGCATTTATCACACGGATTTGGTGACAGAGCGATTTTTACAGATGTATCTTTCCGCCTGTTAAAGGGAGAGCATATCGGACTTGTCGGTGCAAACGGCGAGGGAAAATCAACATTTATGAATATTATCACAGGGTCGCTGATGCCTGATGAAGGAAAAATAGAGTGGGCAAAAAATGTGCGTGTCGGCTATTTAGACCAGCATGCCGTACTGGAAAAAGGGATGACAATCGGCTCGGTGCTGGCTTCGGCATTTGACTTTTTATATCAGCAGGAAGAACGCATGAATGAAATCTGTGCCAAAATGGGCGATGCGGACGAAGCACAAATGGAACAGTACATGGAAGAACTCGGTGTGATTCAGGATATGCTGACAATGCACGATTTTTATATGATTGATGCAAAGGTAGAGGAAGTCGCAAGAGCGTTGGGACTGCTCGATCTGGGGCTGGACCGCGACGTCTGTGAATTAAGCGGCGGACAGCGTACAAAAGTCTTACTCGGAAAGCTTCTGCTTGAAAAGCCGGATATTTTACTGTTGGACGAACCGACCAATTACTTAGATGCAGAGCATATTGCGTGGCTCAAGCGCTACCTTCAGGAATACGAAAATGCGTTTATTCTGATTTCGCATGACATTCCGTTTTTAAACAGCGTGGTCAACCTCATTTATCACATGGATAATCAGCAGTTAAACCGCTATGTCGGCGACTACGACAAATTTATGGAGGTTTACGAGGTGAAAAAAGCCCAGTTAGAGGCAGCTTACAACAGACAGCAGAAGGAAATTGCGCAGTTAAAGGATTTTGTTGCACGAAACAAGGCGCGTGTTGCCACAAGAAATATGGCGATGTCCCGCCAGAAAAAGCTTGATAAAATGGATATGATTGAGCTGGCTTCCGAAAAACCAAAGCCGGAATTTCATTTTAAAGAAGCAAGAACACCGGGGCGGTACATTTTTACAACCAAACAGCTTGTTATCGGCTATGATGAACCGCTTTCAAAGCCACTGGATTTAGAAATGGAGCGCGGCAGTAAAATTGTGCTGACCGGTGCAAACGGTATCGGAAAGACAACGCTCTTAAAGAGCATTTTAGGACTGATTCCGCCGATTTCAGGCGAAGTGGAACAGGGTGACTATCTGGAAATCGGCTATTTTGAGCAGGAAATGGCGGGTGTGGATACGACCTGTCTGGAAGAAATCTGGCAGGAGTTTCCGGCATACACCCAGTACGAGGTGCGTTCCGCCCTTGCAAAATGCGGACTGACCACGAAGCATATTGAGAGCAAGGTGCGTGTATTAAGCGGTGGCGAGCAGGCAAAGGTGCGCCTGTGTAAGCTGATTAACCGTGAAAGCAACATTTTAGTGCTGGACGAACCGACCAATCATTTAGATGTCGATGCCAAAGATGAATTAAAGCGCGCATTAAAGGAATACAAGGGCAGTATCCTTATGGTCTGCCATGAGCCGGAATTTTATGAAGGACTTGCAAGCGAGGTCTGGGACTGTACGAAGTGGACGACAAGACTTGTATAAATGAAATAAATAAGAAAGGAAAATCGAAATGGAAGAAAAAACGAATGTCATGCGGATACTGGAACAGAAAAATTGCCTATCAGCCGCACAGCTATGTAACGACCGATGCAGTCAGCGGAACGGAAGTTGCGGCGGTGCTTGGACAAGACCCGAAAAGAGTGTTTAAGACTCTCGTTACAGTTGCAAAATCCGGGAATCACTATGTTTTGTTATTCCGGTGGAAAAGGAACTGGATTTGAAAAGGCGGCAAAGGCAGTCGGGGAAAAGTCGATTGACATGGTAAAATCCAAAGAACTGCTGGGGCTGACAGGCTACATCCACGGCGGCTGTTCGCCAATCGGCATGAAGAAATTTTTCAAGACGACTTTTCAAAAGAGGCAGCAGAGTATGACACAATTATGTTTAGTGCCGGAAAATCGGCTATCAGGTCGAACTGCCGTTAAAAGAGGTCAGCAAGGTAATCCGCTATCAGCTCGGCGATATTGTGACAGAAGCGCAGTAAATACAGAATTTGAAGTCTGAGGATTTTATAAGATGAAAATATTATTAACGGCGGTTAATTCAAAATACATTCATTCCAATCTTGCCGTACAGCCTGAAAGCGTATCACGATGCCCATTCCGACAGGAAGGACACGGTTGAACTGGCAGAATATACCATTAACCAGCTACAGGAAGAAATCATAAAAGACATTTATAAAAACAGCCCGATGTGCTTGCATTTTCATGTTATATCTGGAATATTGAAATGATTCACCGCATGATTTGCGAATTAAAAAATTCTGCCGGATACGGACATATGGCTCGGCGGACCGGAAGTGAGCTACGATGCAAAGGAAGTTCTTAAAATCATCCGCAGATTAAAGGCGTGATGATAGGTGAGGGAGAGCAGACATTTTGCGAACTTGCCGCCTGTTATGAAAATTTTGATGAAAACTGCGAGAAAGAATTGCTAAAAGTACGGCAGATTTGTTTTCGCAGTCAGACGGGAGAAATTGTGGCAACGCCGTACCGTGAACTGATGAATATGGACGAACTGCCTTTTGTATATCAGGATATGCGAGTCTTTGAACACAAAATTATCTATTACGAGAGCAGCCGTGGATGTCCGTTTGGGTGCAGTTATTGTCTGTCATCCGTGTCGCGCTCGGTGCGTTTCAGAAGCCTGCCGCTTGTTTTTGCGGAATTGCAGATTTTTCTGGATGCCAAAGTGCCGCAGGTCAAATTCGTAGACAGAACGTTTAACTGCAATCATGAAAGAACACTGGCACTGCTTCATTTTCTGCGCACGCATGACAATGGTGTGACAAATTTTCACTTTGAAGTTGCGGCGGATCTGCTCAATGAAGCGGAACTGGCGGAAATTGCAGCCATGCGGGAAGGACTGGTGCAGCTTGAAATCGGTGTGCAGTCCACCAATCTGCAGACGATTGAGGCAATCGACCGCACGATGAATCTGGAAAAATTAAAAAAGGTTGTGGCATCGGTACACAGCGCGGGAAATGTGCATCAGCATCTGGATTTGATTGCGGGACTGCCGTATGAAAATCTGGAGCGGTTTGAGCAGTCGTTTAATGATGTATACAATATGCAGCCGGACCAGTTACAGCTTGGCTTTTAAAGGTGTTAAAAGGCTCGAAAATGTATCAAAACGCCAAAGAATATGGCATTGTATACACCGATACGGCGCCGTATGAGGTGCTGTATACAAAGTGGATTTCATATGCCGATGTCCTGACGTTAAAAGCGGTGGAGGAAATGGTGGAGCTGTACTATAATAGCCGCCAGTATGTGCAAAGTCTGACATATCTGCGGGAGTTTTTTGATACACCGTATGCGATGTTTGCATATCTTGCGGATTATTATGAAAAGAACGGGCTGTTTGCGGTAAAACATTCGCGCATGACAAGGTATCAGCATTTTTACGATGCGGCAAAACTGCGGATTATGCAGGTACAGAAAGCACCGGACAGTGCGGATTTTTCAGACACACAGGCAGAATCGGGATGTGAAAAAACGAAAGATATGCAGATGGAAGCTCAGCTGGAATTTTTTACGGAACTGTTGATTTTTGATTTGTATGAACGCGAAAATTTAAAAACAAGACCGCCGTTTGCACCTGATTTACAGCCGTACAAAAACGTTATCCGTGAAATGGCGGTGGTATACGCTATGCCAAAGACCGCACATTTTGAGCTGCTTTCGGAGATGACACTTCAAAAAGCGGGAATTTCGGTGGATTTACCGGAACGGAATTTGAAAAAACAGATGGCACAGAGCAATCCGAAAGTGCAGATAAGTGAAACACAGAATCAGAATAGTTTCCGGAATCGGCGGATATGGACAGCGTTTGACTATGAAAAAAGAAGCCGCTTAGACTACGGGGCGGCGGTGTATCCGCTGGTGTCTGAGGACACGTTGGAAGATAAAAAACAGTAATTCCCTCAATTTCTAGTTGACTAGTAGGAATTAAGGCGATATAATAGGGCTAAATGAATTAAGAATGATATGTTGTTGCGGAATTGGAGACAAGTATGAAAAATAATGCTGATGCAATTATTTTTCACACGGCTGATTTATGAGGCAGGCATCATAAATCAGCCCTTATCGCAGAACTGAATCAATTCAGTTCGCGATTCCTCCGGCATTGGTATGCCTGCGGAATGGAGGTAATTATGGCAAATATTTATAAGGGAACTTTAGGACTGATTGGCAACACACCGTTGGTAGAAGTTGAAAATATCGAAAAGGAATTAAATCTTCCTGCCACCCTGCTTGTAAAGCTGGAATATTTAAACCCGGCAGGCAGTGTAAAAGACAGAATTGCAAAGGCAATGATTGAAGATGCTGAGGAAAAAGGCATTTTAAAGAAAGGCTCTGTAATTATTGAACCGACTTCCGGCAATACCGGAATCGGATTGGCGGCGATTGCGGCAGTCAAGGGTTATCGCATTATTCTGACCATGCCGGAAACAATGAGTATTGAGCGCCGCAACATCTTAAAGGCATACGGTGCAGAAATTGTGCTGACAGAGGGCGCACGCGGCATGAAGGGTGCGATTGAAAAAGCAGATGAGCTGGCAAAAGAAATTCCGGACAGCTTTATTCCGGGACAGTTCGTCAATCCGGCAAATGCGGCAATGCACAGAAAGACAACCGGTCCTGAAATTTACAAAGATACAGACGGCGCAGTTGACATCTTTGTTGCCGGTGTCGGTACAGGCGGTACATTAACAGGTGTCGGCGAATATTTAAAATCCGTAAAACCGGAAGTTCAGGTGGTTGCAGTCGAACCGGCAGGTTCACCGGTGCTTTCAGGCGGAAGCGCAGGGGCACACAAATTACAGGGAATCGGTGCAGGTTTCGTGCCGGAGGTTTTAAATACGGAGATTTATGACGAAGTCATGCCGATTGACAATGATGTTGCATTTGATATGGCAAAGCTTCTTGCCAAAAAAGAAGGCGTATTAGTCGGTATTTCTTCAGGAGCGGCATTATATGCGGCAATTCAGCTTGCAAAGCGTCCTGAAAATAAGGGTAAGACGATTGTTGCACTGCTGCCGGACAGTGGTGACAGATATTATTCAACACCACTTTTCATGGAATAAATTTAAAAGTTGCCGCACTAAGTAAAAGGCTTAGTCCGGCAGCTTTTAATAAAGGATAAAACGGAAAGGATAAAAGGCACAATGGCATATTTCCCTTTTGTGGATTTGCAGGATAAAAAATGTTTCATTATGGGCGGCGGTGAGGTTGCATACCGGAAGGCGGCGGCACTGCTGCCGTTTGGCGCACATATTTACATAAAAGCACTGATATACTGTGAGAAATTGACTTCGCTTAAAAATACAACGAAAGGACAGACACAGCTTACGCTGGCATACGGTACGTTTGAAGAAGCAGATTTAGAGGGCTGTCAGTTTGTCATTGCCGCAACCGATGACAGGGCATTAAACCGCAAAATCGCAGAACTGTGTAAAGAAAAAAACATCCTGATTAATACGGTTGACGATAAAGAATTGTGCAGTTTTACTTTCCGTCCTTGATAAAGCAGGACGAGGTTGTCGTGGGCATCAGCAGCGGTGGTAACAGTCCGGTTCTGACACAGAAAATCCGCAGAACGGTTGAAAAGGAAATACCGCCGTATTACGGTGCGTTAAATGCACAGCTTGGCGCGGTGCGGGAGCGCGTACAGCGCCGGTTTGAAACCGAAGCGGAGCGCAAAAGCTGTTTTACTGAAATTTTTGAAGCAGGGTGTATAAAGGAACGTCCGCTGACAGCGGAGGAACTGGATACGATAATAAACAGACACAGCGGGAGGGAACATGATTAGAATCGGAACGCGTACAAGTAAGCTCGCAATGATTCAGACGGAGCTGGTAAAACAAAAAATACAGGAACATTTTCCAAAAGAAAAATAGAAATCGTTCCTATTATTACAAAGGGCGATGTTATTTTACATCAGCCGCTGGCTTCGTTTGGTGGAAAAGGTGTTTTTACACAGGAAATCGAGCAGCAGCTTTTGGACAAAACGATTGATATTGCCGTACACAGCGCCAAAGATGTGCCGATGCAGCTTGCAGACGGTCTGTGTATCGGGGCGGTGCTTGCGCGGGAAGACTGCCGCGATGTGCTGGTGACACGGACAGGGATTTCCGCTAAAGACCTTCCGGCGGGCAGTGTAATCGGAACAAGCAGCCTGCGCAGGGAATTACAGATAAAAGCAATGAATCCATTTGTGGAAATCCGCATGCTCAGGGGCAATGTGCCGACCAGACTGCAAAAGTTAAAAGACGGACAGTATGACGGCATTATTCTGGCGGCGGCGGGCTTAAAGCGCCTGCATTTAGAGCAGGAAGACGGCTTGTTTTACGAATATTTTTCAAAGGAAGACTTTTTACCGGCAGCAGGACAGGGCATTTTAGCCGTGGAAATCTGCAAGGACAACTTAAAAGAAGTCATGGACTGTTTAAATGATGAAAATGCGAGGGCAGTCCTTATGGCAGAGCGCGCCTTTTTAACAGCGCTGGACGGAAGCTGTAATGCACCCTGCGGCGTATGCTGTGAAAAGTCAGAGGACGGATTTTGGATTTCGGGCATGTATGCAAAGGACGGAAAAAATCTTCAAAGAGTGGATAAAAAGACAGACGGCACACAGCCAGCCGATGCCGTTGCACTGGCGGAAAATGTGGCGGCATCATTAAAGGTGCAGACGGTATCTTTAGTGGGCGCAGGTCCCGGTGCAAAGGATTTGATGAGCCTGCGGGCGCTGGAGTGTGTGCGCAGAGCCGATGTGATTATTTATGATAATTTAATTTCCCATTCTATATTAAATGAGGCAAAGACAGAAGCGAAGCTGCTGTATGTCGGCAAACGTGCAAATGCACATTTTATGGAGCAGGAGGAGATTAACCGTCTGATTGTGGGTGAAGCAAAAAGGAGGCTATGTTGTGCGGTTAAAGGGCGGCGACCCGTTTATCTTTGGCAGGGGCGGTGAAGAAGCGCTGGCATTAAAAAGGAAGGAATTCCGTTTGAAATCGTGTCAGGTATTTCTTCGTCCTACAGTGTACCCGCCGCAGCAGGATTCCGGTAACGCACAGGGCTGTGCGGCATCGGTGCATATTATCACGGGACATGAAGGGAAAGAAAAAGCAGGCCATCGATTATGCCGTACTGGCAAAGGAAGAAGGAACGCTCGTCTTTTAATGGGACTTGGACGGATTGATGAAATTACGCAGAAGCTTATCCATACGGAAAAGATGTAAAACTCCGGCGGCAGTCATTTCCAACGGACTTTCGGCAAGACAGCAAAGCGTGACCGGAACTCTTGAAAATATTGCCGCAAAGGTGCACAAAGAAAAATAAAGACACCGGCAATCATTGTTATCGGTGAGGTGGCGGCATTGTCGGAAGAACTGATGTTTACAAAACAAAAGCCGCTTTCCGGCAAAAGGATTTTACTGACGGGAACACGCAGTCTGATTGCAAAGCAGGAGGACACATTAAAACAGCTCGGTGCGGAAACGGTGGACATCAGCCTGATAGAAACGTATCCTTGCAGGGCGGAACGGACACAGGAAAAATTAAGTACGGTTTCGGATTATTCATGGATTGTATTTGCGAGTGCCATGGGCGTGCATCAGTTTTTTGCCGCATTATCGGAAGTTCATGTTGACAGAAGAAAGCTTGGCGGCGTAAAATTTGCCGTAGTCGGAGCGGCAACGGCAGAGGTGCTGGAAAACTACGGTTATATCGCGGATGTTGTGCCACAGCGGGCTAACGCGGAAACGCTCGGCAGTATCTGGGCGGATACGCTTAACAGAAAAGATAAGGTGCTGCTGGTGCAGGGCAGACAGAGCAGTCCTGTACTTTCAGAACAATTAAAAGAAAAAGAGTGTGAAACGGATAGTATCTGTCTGTATGAAACACGGCAGGATATGCGCAGAATAGAGGAGTGCAGACGCATTTGCCCGGATATGGATTATGTTGTCATTGCAAGCGGCACGGCGGCAGAAGCCTTTAAAGAAGTCACGGACGGTTTAAAGCTGCCGAAAATCGTGGCAATCGGACCGCAGACAGCAAAAGCGTGTGAAAAAGCCGGACTTTCTGTTGCGGCAGTGGCAAAAAAGGCGGACAGCGAGGGTATTGTGCAGGCGGTGTTACAGGATATGCAGAATAGAAGTCAGGCGGATTTTCAGAAAGGAAAAAAGATGAATACACAACAGTCAGAACAGTTATTTAAAGCTTCACAGGAGAAAATTCCCGGTGGTGTCAACAGCCCCGTGCGTGCCTTTGGCGCAGTCGGACGGACACCGCTGTTTATAAAAAATGCAAAGGGAAGCCATATTACGGACGAAGACGGCAACACCTATATTGATTATGTATGTTCATGGGGACCGGGCATTTTGGGACACGCCCACCCACAGGTGATTGAAGCGGTGCAGAAAGCCTGCGCGGACGGTCTGACATTTGGTGCGCCGACCCGCAAGGAATATGAACTGGCAGAGCTGATTTGTGAGGCAATGCCTTCTATTAAAAAGGTGCGTCTTGTTAATTCCGGCACGGAAGCAACAATGAGTGCAATCCGCACGGCAAGGGGCTATACCGGCAGGGATTATATTATTAAATTTAAAGGCAATTACCACGGACATTCGGACGGACTTTTGGTAAAAGCCGGTTCGGCGGCACTGACAACTTCCGTACCGGACAGCAGTGGTGTTCCGGCTTCGTATACAAAAAACACACTGGTTGCGCTCTACAATGATGAAGATTCCGTCAGAGCGTTAATGGAAGAATATAAGGGACAGGTTGCGGCAATTATCGTAGAGCCGGTTGCGGCAAACATGGGTGTTGTTCCGCCGAAAAAAGGATTTTTACAGTTTTTAAGAGATATTACAAAGGAATATGGCAGTGTGCTGATTTTTGATGAGGTTATCACGGGCTTTCGTCTGGGCTACGGCGGCGCGCAGGCGCTGTTTGGTATTGAGCCGGATATGACGACACTCGGCAAGATTATCGGCGGCGGCATGCCGCTTGCCGCATATGGCGGAAAAGCGGAGATTATGGATAAGGTTTCACCGCAGGGACCGGTTTATCAGGCAGGAACTTTATCGGGCAATCCGATTGCCACGACTGCCGGAATTGAAACGCTGCGCATTTTAAAGGCACACCCGGAATATTACACACAGATTGATGAGAGCGCAAAGCAGATTGCACAGGCATTAAGAAACTGGGCGGGGAAAAGAAAAGACCGTTGCAGGTCAATCAGATTGGTTCGCTGTTGTGCGTTTCATACCGATACGCCGGTTGTGGATTATGATACGGCAACGGCATCAGACACCAGAGCGTATGCAGAGTATTTCGGATATATGCTTGACCACGGTATTTACACGGCACCGGCACAGTTTGAGGCGATGTTTGTATCTGCGGCACATACGCAGGAAGATATTAAGCAGACGTGTAGGATTATTTCAGAAAGACCATAAAGATGAGTATACAGTTATTGAGTATCAGCCACAAAACGGCGCGTGCACCGCTTCGCGGCAGATTCGTATTTGACAGTGAACAGACAAAGATATTTTAAAAAGCTGACAGAGCCGGACGGACAGCAGGAGAATACAGGAATTGAGGAAGCGGTGTTGATTTCAACCTGCAACCGCACAGAGCTTTATTGTAGCGGAACACCGGAAAGTCAGAATTTTATCAGAATGCAGCATGTTCTTTTAGCGGCGGCGGGATTGAAAAGGACAGTGAAACGCATATGGCGGCGTTGGACGCATTCCGCAGATTCTCGGATAAAACGCCATACACCACCTGTTCTGCGTGGCGGCGGGACTGGACTCGGCGGTGCTTGGGGAAGACCAGATTTTAGGGCAGGTAAGAAATGCCTATTTTCTTGCAATGGAGAGCGGTTATACAAAACGACTTTTCACTGTCTGTTCCAGTCGGCGGTTACGGCGGCAAAACGCATGAAGACCGATACAATCCTGTCAAAGTCTTCCGTATCGACCGCGGGGCTGGCACTGAAAACGGCTATGGAATATCAGCAGGATTTACCGGTGAAAAATGTTATGATTATCGGTGCTTCCGGCAAAATTGGCAGTATTGTTTTAAAAGATGCACTGGATTTGCAGGGATTAAATATTTTATCACGGCAAGACACGAACTGCCGCACCGTTACACGGACAGGACACACGGTATACGGTTATTCCGTATGAGAAGCGGTATGAATATATGCCGGACATGGACATTGTCATCAGTGCAACGGCAAGCCCGCATTACACGGTGATGAAAGAACATTTTGGCGCAAAATCCACCGGTGAAAAGAGGGTGTTTTTTGACCTTGCCGTGCCGGCGGACATTGAGCCGGAAATGTCACAGGTGCCGGAAACCGTCTGCTATTCCATGGAGGATATGCAGGAGCTTGCAAGACAGAATAATGCGGCAAAGTTAGAGGCACTGCCTAAGGCAAAAGCGATTCTGTCAAAATATGAAGAACAGTTTGTTAAAAATATGGCATTCGGTGAGGCGCTTCCGGCGATTGCGGCACTGTCAGAAAGGGCGCAGGAGACACTGGGGCAGGAGAGTGCTTACAGTCTGGTACATAAGTTTGTCTGTCAGGCGAAAAAGAACTGTGATGCCGATGAATTTGTGCAATTTACAAAAATTTTAAATAAAATAGTAGAAGTTGAAGTCTGATACGGCGGAAAGAAGGAAAAATGATTACAAGACCAAGAAGATTAAGACAAAATCCCGTTTTAAGAAAAATGGTGCGTGAAACACGAATGGATGCATCAGCACTGATTTATCCGATGTTTGTACGCGAGGGAAGCGGAATAAAGAAGAAATTCCGGCAATGGAAGGACAGTACCGCTACACCACCGACACCATGCTTTATGCGTTAGAGGATTTGGAAAAAGCGGGTGTCAGAAGTGTTATGTTTTTGGGATTCCCGATGTAAAAGATGAAGTCGGAAGCGGCGCTTATGCGGAAGACGGTATTGTACAGCGTGCACTACGTGAGGCGAGAGCGCATTTCCCGGAAATGTATCTGATTACAGATGTCTGCATGTGCGAATATACCTCGCACGGTCACTGCGGACTGTTAAAGGGACATGACGTGGACAACGACAGCACACTGGAACTGCTTGCAAAGACGGCGGTTTCCCATGTACAGGCAGGTGCGGATATGGTAGCACCGTCCGATATGATGGACGGCAGAGTGCTTGCAATACGCAATGCGCTGGACGGCCACGGCTATGAAAATACACCGATTATGTCGTATGCCGTAAAATATGCATCTTCATTTTATGCGCCGTTCCGCGATGCGGCAGGTTCGGCACCGTCCTTTGGTGACAGAAAGTCGTACCAGATGGATTTCCACAACCGAAAGGAAGCATTAAAGGAAGCACAGTTAGACGTTTCCGAGGGCGCAGACATTATCATGGTAAAACCGGCAATGACTTATCTGGACATTGTACGTGAAGTCGCAGATACCGTCAATGTCCCGGTTGCCGCCTACAGTGTCAGCGGTGAATATGCCATGGTCAAGGCAGGCGCAAAGCTTGGCTGTGTGGACGAAGAAAAAATCGTCTGCGAAATGGCAACGGGCGTTTACCGCGCTGGCGCTTGTGTTTACCTGACCTATTTTGCAAAGGAAATTGCAGGGTATATTGAGAAAGGGTATATTGGGTAAAGGAGGTCTTTATCAAAGAACCATCTCGTAAGAGGTGGTTCTTTTTGCGTTGCGGTTTTCATATCTGCATGATATAATTATGACTAACGATAAAATGAAGCGACAGGCTGAAAGTGTTGGAGGAAATATAAAATGGCTGAATTGGAAAACAGCAAGGATTTAATCAGTGTATTATGGAGTGGGGCGGACATTCTTCGTTCAAAAATGGACGCGAATGAATATAAAGATTATTTGTTGGGAATTGTTTTTTATAAATATTTATCGGATTCATTTTTGATAAAAGTTTATGATTTAATTTATGATGAAAAGCCGCAAACTTTAAAGGAAGCATTGCAGACTTATAAAGAGGCTCTTCAGGATGAAAGTGCAGAGGAATTGAAAGAGCAGATTCAGTCAGAATGTCATTATGTGATAGAACCTGAACTGACGTATACATCTTTTGCAGATGCTGCCAGAAACAATTCATTTAACCGTGAACAACTGCAAAAGGCATTTAATAATATTGAACAGAGTGATTATTTATTTGCAGACTTATTTACGGATATTGATTTGTATTCCAATCGCTTGGGAACAGGCGACCAAAAACAGAGTGATACAATCGCAAGTCTGATAAAGGAAATTGATAAAGCCGATTTATTAAATTCGGATTCAGATGTTCTTGGAAATGCTTATGAATATCTGATTGGACAATTTGCATCAGAAACCGGAAAAAAAGCAGGAGAATTTTATACGCCGCAGGCAGTATCTAAAATTTTAACCCGAATTGCGATTGCAGGGCAGGAAGATAAAAGAGGATTATCCGTTTATGACCCATGTATGGGGTCGGGTTCTCTTTTGTTAAATGCAAAAAAATATTCTACAGAACCGGCATATATTAAGTATTATGGACAGGAATTAATGACATCGACCTATAACCTTGCAAGAATGAATATGTTCTTACATGGAATTGCACCGGAAAACCAGACTTTGCGCAATGGTGATACGCTTGATGGGGACTGGCCGACAGGAGAAGAAACAGATTTTAATATGGTGCTGATGAATCCGCCATATTCGGCAAAGTGGAGTGCGGCAGCAGGATTTTTACAGGACGAAAGATTCAGTGACTATGGAGTTCTTGCGCCAAAATCCAAGGCGGATTACGCATTTTTATTACACGGTTTATATCATTTGAAAAACAATGGTACAATGGCAATCGTACTTCCGCATGGTGTTTTATTCAGAGGTGCGGCAGAAGGAAAAATAAGAGAAAAATTATTGCGTTCAGGCAATATTTATGCGGTTATTGGTTTACCGGCAAATTTATTTTACAATACTTCAATCCCAACCTGTATTATTGTGTTGAAAAAGCACAGAGAGGGACGTGACGTGTTATTTATTGACGCTTCTCAGAAATTTGAAAAGGGCAAGAAGCAGAACACAATGACTGATGAACATATTGACGCAGTGATTGATTTATACCATAAGAGAGAAACGGTAGAGAAAGAAGCGTTTCTTGCAAGCTTTGAAGACATTGAAAAGAATGATTTTAACCTGAATATTCCTAGATATGTTGATAATTTCGAGGAAGAAGAAGCGATTGATTTAAAGGCATTGTTGTCAGAAATGAAGCAGACAGATGAAGAAATAGAAAAGACAGAAGGGGAGTTTGTATCCCTCTTAAAAGAACTTACTTCATCAGATGCGGATATTATGGCATCGTTAAACGAATTTATTCAGATGATTGAGGGGTGATGAAGATGCAAAGACCAAAAGTTCGATTTAAAGGGTTCACTGATGATTGGGAACAGCGTAAGTTGGGGGAAGTATTCAAAGAATATTCAGAAAAGAATCATATAGAACTTCCAGCATTGACAATAATTCAAGGGGGCGGAACTGTAAAAAGAGATGAATCAGATAGAAATTTGATGTATGATAAATCAAATCTTTCAAGTTACAAAATGGTGAAAAAAGATGACTTTATTGTACATTTACGTTCATTTGAAGGAGGACTTGAAAAGGCGTCTATGGACGGAATTGTAAGCCCTGCGTATCATACGTTTCAAGGTGAAAATGTGGATTCAAGATTTTATTATCCATACTTTAGGTCACATGAATTTATTAAAAAGAAATTAATACCGCACGTGTATGGTATTAGAGATGGTAGAAGTATTGATATAGAGGGAATGAAAACAATAGAAATTCCATATATATCGTTGAAAGAACAACAATTAATTGGCAACTATTTAGATTGCATTGATAGTCTTATCACTTTTCACCAGCGTAAGTGTGAACAGACTAAAAAGTTAAAGAAATACATGTTACAAAAAATGTTTCCGAAGGAAGGACAGACTGTTCCAGAAGTTAGATTTGAAGGATTCACTGACGCTTGGGAAAAGCGTAAGTTGATATGATGAGGTTATATCTATTGATACTGGTAAGAGCAAAGTTTACAAATGAAAGGGTCATCGGTACTGGCGAGTTCTTATCAACATTGAGAGATTGGATATGATGATTCATATGATTACAGGGGATTTTTGTTGACGCTCGTGCTGTGATTTGCTAAATGCGAGGATACTATCGGTATTCAGGAAAGTTAAAATTGAGTTGATAATACCGTAATTTATAAGGGGAACAATTGATTTTCTTTATTATGCTGTTATTTAATATTAAGCGTATTTCGTTTGGATACGGTCAACCATTGGTGAAAACAAGCGAACTGAAAGCAAAGAAATCTTATTGATACCTGTTAAGATGCCGAACGAACAATTATGGGTGAATTATTTTCAGAACCTCGACCACCTCATCACTCTTCATCAGCGTAAGTGCGATGAATTGCAAAATATCAAAAAATTTATGTTGCAAAATATGTTTATATAGGGGCTGAGGTGATAAAAATGGAAAAAATTATATTATATCATGGCAGTCCGAATAAAGAAGTGACACCAAAATACGGTTTAGGTGAAGCACGGCATGATTATGGAAAGGGATTTTATCTCACAGAAGATATTGAACTGGCAAAAGAGTGGTCGGTATGCAGACCAGATGAATCTAATGGCTGGGTTCATAAATACGAATTGGATACAGACGGATTGAAAATATTTGATTTTCAGAAAGAAAGCATATTATGCTGGCTTGCAGAACTGATGAAACACCGTGCGGCGGCAGATTCTAAGCGATACAGAATGTTAGCACAAAAATTTATAGAAAAATATGGCGTTGAAACAGCAGAATATGATGTTATCAAAGGCTGGAGAGCAAATGCGTCATATTTTTATATTGCAAAGTCGTTTGTTCGAGATGAAATAGACGTGGAAATATTGGAAGAACTGCTTTCATTAGGTGGGTTAGGTATTCAGTATTGTATAAAATCTGAACTGGCTTATACACATTTGCGCGAATTGGAAGATGAGTTGATTTCGGTGGAATTTAACGATTTTAATATAAAGTATAATCAGCGGGATATTTCAGCCAGAAAGAAAATGAAAGAGTTAATAGATTCAGATGCCAATAAGGTAACGGATGTATTTAGTACATTATTGTGAGGTGACAAAAATGGGTGCATATGCAGATGTGTATTTGAATGATGTGGTTGAAGTACAGGGTAAATTATTTGATTTTTTTGCACAAAAATTTCCTGATAAGGATACAGAGGATTTTATAGAAACATACATGAGAAGTAAAACACGCAAGAGTATTGATGATTCACAGGCGTATGTTATGACAATGGACGTACAGACGTTGTGGGAATACTTTTTAAAAAATGATAAGTATAATGCAAAACCGGGAAAGGGGTTGCAGGGATTTCAGACGGACTGGCTGGGAGAATTTTATGCGTATTATCAGTGGTATTACAATGTACCGAGCGCAGAAGTGATTTCCAAAGTGCCATTAAAGTTCTTAGAAAAAGCGTATTATGGACTTCATGACTTGGAACTGGATTTGGCAGTAAAGAAAGTTGGTGCAGCTTCATGAAAATAATCTGTTTTCACAATCCAGAAGAAGAAAACGGCTATCTGAGTAATTGGTATTTGTCAGAGTTTTATATTGATGAAATTCATTTTACGTCAATGGAACAGTACATGATGTATAAAAAGGCAGTTTTATTTCATGACATGGAAATTGCTTCAAAGATACTTCAAACATCAGATGTTGCAGAGATTAAGCGGTTGGGACGAGCAGTTTCGAGGTATGATGAGAATTATTGGAATGGTGTTCGGCAGATTGTTGTATATCAAGGGCTAATGGCAAAATTTTCACAAAATGAAAAACTAAAGAATTTGTTATTGAGTACAGGTGACAGTATATTAGCTGAATGTGCTGTAAAAGACAGGATATGGGGCATTGGGGTGTCTATGAAAGATGCGGACAGACTGGATAAAGCAAAGTGGAAAGGGCAAAATTTATTGGGTTATGCGTTAATGCTGGTGCGGGAAAAGCTTTAGGCGAAAGCTTGGGAACAGCGTAAGTTGTCTGAACTGACTACTATGCACGCTCGTATTGGTTGGCAGAATTTAAGAACATCAGAGTTTTTAGATAGTGGTGATTATATGCTTATAACAGGAACAGACTTCGATGGTGGTGCTATAAATTATTCGACTTGCCATTATGTAGAAAAAAAACGATATGACCAAGATAAAAACATTCAAATTCACAATGGAAGTATCTTGATAACGAAAGACGGAACACTCGGAAAGGTGGCTTATGTACAGGGATTAACAATGCCTGCGACATTAAATGCGGGTGTGTTTAATGTTGAAATTAAGAATGAAAATACAACAGATGAAAAGTATCTTTTTCAATATTTAAAAGCACCTTTTTTGCTGGACTATGTGTCTAAAAAAGCAACGGGTGGAACTATCAAACATCTTAATCAAAGCATACTTGTAGACTTTCCAATAGCAATGCCAAAAAAAGAGGAACAGGCAAAGATTGGGGAATATTTATCTAATCTTGACCACCTCATCACTTTTCACCAGCGTAAGTATGAAAATATAAAAAATACAAAAATGATATTTAAAGTATAAAATTACCGCTAATTATATGATGTACAATAAAAAACGATGCAATTTTTATAATTTTAAAAATATACATATTGTCTATAAAAACTAAAATAGTAGCATACAAGTTGAGTTTCGAGAGAAAAATCCACTAACGTTTGGGAAAAGCGTAAGTTGATAGATGAGGTTATATCTATTGATACTGGTAAGAGCAAATTTACACAACAAGGGTCAGGACGGTATGAGATTCTTGGTTCAACATCGGTGATTGGATATGATGATTCATATGATTATCAGGGGGATTTTTTGTTGACAGCTCGTGTTGGTGCTAATGCGGGAAAACTTTATCGGTATTCAGGGAAAGTTAAAATTAGTGATAATACCGTATTTATTAAGGGGGAACAATTAGATTTTCTTTATTATGCGTTGTTACACTTTGATATTAAGCGTCTTTCGTTTGGAACGGGTCAACCATTGGTGAAAGCAAGCGAACTGAAAGAACAAGAAATCATGATGCCTGTTGAAGATGCCGAACGTACAATTATGGGTGAATATTTTTCCAACCTCGACCACCTCATCACTCTTCATCAGCGTAAGTATAAAAATTAAAATTATAAAAATAACACAAATAATATAAAAACAACAAATATAGAGAACAAAAAAACAAAATACAGATAAAAGGGGAAGAAAAATGGCAGAATTAGAATCAATGATTGAAACAAAACTGATAGAACAGTTAATTTATGGGGATTCACAGTGGACATACCGGAAAGATTTAAAGACGGAAGAAGATTTATGGGCAAATTTTAAATACATATTAGAGCAGAACAATAAAGACAGGTTAAACGGAGAAAAGCTTTCAGATGCGGAATTTGAACAGGTAAAGAACCAGTTGCAGTTTTCATCATTTTATAAAGCCGGGGAGTGGCTTGTTGGTGAAAATGGAAAAGTGCAGGTGCATGTTCAGCGGGATACAGAGCGCCTGCATCTGGTAGTGATGAATCACGAGCATATCGCAGGCGGAAGCAGTGTTTATGAGGTTATTAATCAGTATAGTGCGTTAAATACAGATGAAAATAGAAATGCACCGGCAAGGGACAGGCGTTTTGATGTAACACTGCTGATTAACGGACTGCCGATGATACATATTGAATTAAAGAATAAACAGCATCCATACATGGACGGTTTCAGACAGATAAAAAAATATATCAGCGAGGGCAAATTTACAGGAATATTTTCCGCAGTGCAGATGTTTGTCATTAGCAATGGTGTGGATACAAAATACTTTTCAGCAGATACGGAATTAAATGAAAAGTTTATAAGCGGCTGGCTGGACAAAGACAACAATCCGGTAACAGATTACATTGATTTTGCAAAAAGTGTTTTGCGCATACCGCAGGCACATGAAATGATTGCAAGATATACCGTATTAGATGAAGATGCGAAAAAGTTAATTCTGCTTCGTCCGTATCAGATTCATGCAATCGAATCCATAAGAGAAGCTTCAAAAACAGGAAAGTCCGGATTTGTATGGCATACAACCGGTTCAGGAAAGACATTGACCTCTTACAAAGCAACCAGAAATTTATTAATGGATATTCCGGCGATTGACAAAGCAATCTTTCTGATTGACAGAAAAGATTTGGATACACAGACAACAATGGCATTTCAGGCATATGCCAATAATGACTTGATTGATGTTGATGAAACAAGTAATATCAATGATTTAAAGAAAAAGTTAAAATCAGATGACAGACAGGTTATAGTAACAACTATTCAAAAACTGCACAGGCTTGTTACAAAAAGATTAGATGAGGATAGTACGGATTACAGCAAAATTAAAATTAAAAATTGCATTTGTAGCAGATGAGTGCCACAGAGCAGTCACACCGGGAACAAAAGAGAACTGGAACGGTTTTTTGGCAATTCATTGTGGTTTGGATTTACGGGAACACCGCGTTTTGCAGAAAATCCTTATCCGCAAATGGGAGATTTACCGCGTACGACTGAGGAGTTATATGGAAAATGCCTGCATAAATACACAATACAAAATGCAATTCATGACAATGCGGTATTAGGATTTCAGGTAGAGCATAATGGACCGAAAAATATGGAAGATGAAACCGACAGCCGCCTTTATGATAATGAAAAACATATGTTGAAGGTACTAGATATCATTTTGAATAAATCGTACCATAAATTAGGGTTTCAAAATGGTAAGGGACAAACATATGAAGCATTGCTGACAACGAGTTCTATCCAGCAGGCACAAAAGTATTATGATTTACTGACACGTGTAAAAAAGGGTGAAACACCGCTTGAAATTCATGAAAAGATAAAGCAGATACTTCCGGATTTTCCGAAATTCGCTATTACATATTCGGTGTCGGAAAATGATGAAGGTTCACAGGTAAATCAGCTTAAAATGCAGCAATCATTAAAAGATTACAACGAAATGTTCGGAACAAAATATGAATTATCACAGATTCAGGGATATAATGCCAACCTAAATAAAAGACTTGCAAGAAAAGCTGCAAAATTTAAGAGCCGGAAAGAACAGTTGGATTTGGTAATTGTTGTAGACCGTCTGCTCACAGGCTTTGATGCACCGTGTCTGTCTACAATTTATATAGACCGGCAGCCTATGGGACCGCATGATTTAATACAGGCATTTTCAAGAACAAACCGCATTTATGATACGCATAAGACCTATGGACAGATTGTTACATTTCAGGCACCGCATCTGTTTAAAGAGTGCGTTGACGAAGCGGTTAAATTATATTCTGCCGGAAGCAGTAAAGAAGTATTAGTGTCTGAATGGGAAGAAATTGAACCCCAATTTAAAAAGGCATTGGCGGCACTTCGTATTGCTGCTGAAAAGCCGGAAGATGTCCCAAAGCTGTCAAAAAAAGAGAAGAAAGACTTTGTAAGGATATTTCAGAATTTCGACAGTTTATTTGCACAATTAAAATCATTTACACGATATGAGGAAAGTAAGCTTAAAGGATATGGAATTACAGAAGAGGAGTATATTGACTACGCCGGACATTATCTGAATGTACTGGAGGAACTCAAACAAGACAAAACAGACAGTGGAGATGACCCGTCAGGGACACAGCCGGTCGATGAAAATTATGAACTTATGGCATACAGCAATACCAAAATTGATTATGAATATATCATTAGTCTGATTCAGAATATCGTAACACCGGAAGATGAATCGGTTGAAATTACACCGGAAGAACGTCAGAAAAAGATCGATGAAGCAAAGCAGTATGTTGAAGAACTGCATAAAGAAAATCCGAAAGTAGCGGCAATTATGTCTGATTTAATTTATGAAATTGAGATGGATGAAAACAAATATAAGGGACAATCCATTTTAAATACGGTTGAAAATATGAAACAGGAGTGCATTGAACAGGTTGTTACGGACTTTTGTGTGGAATGGTATGCGGCAAAGGAAGATGTTATGTATGCGGCAACACATTATAAAAACGGAGAAATTCCAAATGAAAGTGTCATTAAGACAAATGTTAATTATACACAATATAAAGAGCAGCAGGAAAAGGCACTGCCTAAATTTAAGTATTATGCGAAGTTGATGGCGGAACTTAAAAAGACATTAGATGAAGAGGTTAAACCGCTTCTTAATCATTAATAGTATAGTATTGTTTCTATCAGCGTGAGTCCTTTTAAGAAATGGAGGCTGCTTATGTTAAATGATATAGACAAGACAATGCTTTTTTGTGAGTACTACAAACAATGGATAGAGGTATATAAGAGGGGCGCAATCAGGGAAGCCACAATGTCAAAATATTTGATGACACAAAAATGGGTTGAAAAACTCGCGCCGCAGTTAAAGGTTTCAGAACTTACCAGAACCGTCTACCAGCAGATTTTAAACGATTATGCAAAAGAACATGAAAGGCAGACCACACTGGATTTTCATCATCAGTTAAAAGGGCGGTTTTGGATGCGGTTGATGAGGGAATGATTGAGCGGGATCCGACCAGAAAGGCAATTATTAAAGGAAAGACACCGGGAGCAAAGAAAATCAAATACCTGAACCAGTTTGAGCTGCATACTTTGATAGCCCATCTTGACATTAAAGAAAAAGTAAACTGGGATTGGTTTATTTTGTTAGTCGCAAAGACGGGATGCGATTTTCTGAGGCGCTTGCCATTACACCGGCAGATTTTGATTTTGCAAGACAGACCCTTTCCATTAGTAAAACATGGGATTACAAAGGAAATGGCGGATTCCTTCCAACGAAAACAAATCCTCTGTACGAAAAATTCAGATTGACTGGCAGATTGTTGTGAAATTTTCAGAACTGGTAAAGGGACTGCCGGAGGATAAGCCTATTTTGCCGGAGAAACAAAGGTGTATAATTCTACTGTAAATGATGTGCTTGCAAGGCATTGTAGGGCATGCGGAATTTCTGAAATATCCATACATGGACTGCGCCACACCCATGCATCATTACTGCTGTTTGCGGGCGTGTCGATTGCCAGTGTTGCAAGAAGACTGGGACATGCCAGTATGACAACAACGCAAAAGACCTATTTACACATTATTCAGGAACTGGAGAATAAAGATGTAGATTTAGTAATGCGCACATTATCGGGATTGTAATACAACATCTAGGAAAAAGAAAACGAAAAGAACTTACGCTGATTATAAAAGCTCTTGAAAAATCTCCCATTTCATGAAAATACTTCTTGACAAAACCCTCATTCTGTTTTACTATCATATAAAACCTACTAGACTAATATGAAATGTAGGAAATGAGAAATGGAGGTAAGCTTGTGAAAAAGAAATTATTAAGCCTTGGACTGATTGCTGTTTTACTGACAGGGTGTCTGACCGGCTGTGGAAGCAATAAAAACAGTGTACGGATGATCAACGTTTCTTATGACCCTACAAGAGAATTATTTGAAAGTTATAATGAGATATTTGCACAGCATTGGAAAGAACAGACCGGACAGGACATTGAGGTGATACAGTCCCACGGCGGTTCAGGAAAGCAGGCACTGGAAGTTTCTAACGGTCTGGAAGCTGATGTTGTGACACTGGCATTGGAATATGACATTGACGCAATCGAAAAAGCCGGATTGATAGAAGACGGCTGGGTTGATGAATATGATGACGACAGCGCACCGTACACTTCAACGATTGTATTCCTTGTAAGAAAGGGCAATCCGAAAAACATTCACGACTGGGACGATCTGGTAAAAGACGGTGTGGGTGTGATTACACCGAACCCAAAGACCTCAGGCGGTGCAAGGTGGAATTACCTTGCAGCATGGGGTTATGCGCAGGAACGTTACAACGGCGATGAAGCGCAGATGAAGGAGTTTATCAAAAAGCTGTATCAGAATGTACTGGTGCTGGATTCCGGTGCGAGAGGCGCAACAACTTCATTTGTGGAAAATAATCAGGGCGATGTACTGATTGCTTGGGAAAATGAAGCATATCTTTCCATGTTAGACTGCCCGGACGATTATGAAATCATTACACCGGGTATCAGTATTCTGGCACAGCCGTCCGTTGCGGTTGTCGATTCGGTTGTTGATGAGCGCGGGACAAGAGCCGTTGCGGAGGAGTATTTATCGTATCTGTATTCCGATGATGCATCAGCATTGCGGCGGACAATTATTTCCGCCCGGTCAATGAAGAAATTTTGCAGGAATACAGCGATGTATTTGATTTGAATATGAAGTTAAAGACGATACATGATTTTGGCGGCTGGGACAGTGTTTCGGCAAAGCATTTTGCCAACGGCGGTATTTTGATGAGATTTATGAAAAGTAAGCAAAATGTGTTTGAGAGTGGAGGAGTCATGAAAAAGAAATAAAAGAGTGATTCCGGTTTGGAATTTCAATGGGTGTTACGCTTACAATGGTGAGTGTTATTGTGCTGATTCCATTGGCAACACTGGTAATCTATACGGCGCAGATGAGTTTCCCGAAATCATTGCAACAATAACAAGGGCAGGGTATTATCAAGCTTTTATGTCAGCTTCATCACCGCATTTGCGGCATCGGCAATCAATGCCGTTATGGGACTGATACTGGCATGGGTGCTTGTCAGATATGAATTTCCCGGCAAACGCATTTTAGACGGAATGATTGAACTGCCCTTTGCACTGCCGACAGCGGTTGCGGGTATTTCTACATATTTAACAACCGACAGCGGCTGGATTGGCAGCGTTTTGCAAAGTTTGGCATACAGATTGCCTATACCAGACTGGGTATCACCTTTGCACTGATTTTCGTGGGAATCCCATTTGTGGTGCGTTCTATTCAGCCGGTGCTTGAAAAGTTAGACCCGTCTTACGAGGAAGCGGCAAGCGTGCTTGGTGCAAGCCGCACAAGAATCTTTGGAAAGTCATTTTTCCGGAAGTTTTACCGTCCTTATGTACGGGCTTCGGACTGGCATTCGGCAGATGTCTCGGCGAATACGGAAGTATCGTGTTTATCGCAGGTAACAAGCCGTACTACACAGAGATTACACCGTTAATCATTATGTCGGAATTACAGGAATTCGATTATCCGAGTGCAACGGCGATTGCACTGGTAATGCTGATAGCGGCATTCCTTATTTTATTTATCAACAACCTGATACAGGCAAGAAATACAAAATATTAAACGGCAACCGTTAGGAAGCGGAAAGGGAGGAAAAATGAATCAGAATAAACAGTCCGGCTTTGTAAAGTGGCTGCTGATAATAATCAGTGTTTTGTTTTGTTTGTAATGCTGGTGCTTCCGCTGTTGGTCGTGATAACACAGGCATTTAAAAGCGGGGTAGCCGCTTACTTAAAAGCAGTTACGGATAAATATACCGTCCGCGCCTTACTGCTGACACTCGAAGCGACACTCACCGCTGTGGTTGTAAATACCATATTCGGACTTTTTGCGGCATGGACGATTACAAAGTTTAAATTTAAAGGCAAGAAATTACTGACAACGCTCATTGATATTCCGGTTACGGTATCCCCGGTTATCGCGGGTCTGATTTTCATTCTGCTGTTCGGAAGACAGAGTGTTTTATATCCGATACTCAAAGCGTGTCACATCAAAGTTGTATTTGCAGTACCGGGTATTATCCTGGCAACCGTCTTTGTAACATTTCCGTTTATTTCAAGAGAACTGATTCCGGTGCTTGAAACGGAGGGTACAGACGAGGAAGAAGCCGCAGCGCTGATGGGTGCAGGCGCATTTACGATTTTCAGGAAAATTACTCTGCCACATATCCGCTGGGCACTGCTGTACGGCATTGTCTTATGTACGGCGCGTGCAATGGGCGAGTTCGGTGCGGTATCCGTTTTATCGGGACATTTAAGGGGACTGACCAACACCCTGCCGCTTCATGTGGAAATTTTATTCAATGAGTTCCAGTATGTACCGGCATTTGCCGTATCGTCCATTCTCGTGATTCTGGCAATTATTTTGCTGGTCATGCGGAGTGTGCTGGAGCATAAGGGAAAGACTACGAAAAAGCCGTTATAGCACGGCAGAAAGCAGGAAATTATGTATGTTGAATTAAAAGATATTAATAAAACGTATGCCGGCTATCAGGCTTCCAATCATGTCAGCTTCGGCATTGAACAGGGCAGGCTGATTGCGCTGTTAGGACCGAGCGGCAGTGGTAAGACGACCATTTTAAGAATGATTGCGGGGCTGGAAACACCAGACAGCGGCGAAATCGTCATTGACGGCAAGGTAGTCAACAACATTCCGGCAAGTGAGCGCGGTATCGGCTTCGTATTTCAGAACTACGCGCTGTTCCGCTATATGACGGTATATGACAATATTGCATTCGGTTTAAATGTTAAAAAAGAGAATAAAAAATATATAGATGAAAGAGTTCACGAGCTTTTAAAACTCATCAGCCTAGATGGACTGGAAAAGCGGTATCCGAGCCAGTTATCCGGCGGACAAAGACAGCGTGTGGCATTTGCAAGGGCGCTTGCGCCAAATCCGCATCTGCTGTTGTTAGATGAACCGTTTGCGGCGATTGATGCCAAGGTCCGTCAGGAACTCAGAAGCTGGTTAAAGGAAATGATTGAAAAACTCGGCATTACCAGTATTTTCGTTACGCATGACCAGGACGAAGCGATTGAAGTTGCCGATGAAATTATTATTACCAACAAGGGACACATTGAGCAGAAGGGAACACCGCTTGAAATTTACCAGAACCCGCAGACGGCATTCGCGGCGACTTTCTTCGGACAGACGTCACAGATTACCAATTATCAGAGCTTTCACAGCTTTCCGAAAGTGGACAATGTCGATAAAGCCATTATCCGTCCGGAATTTGTCAAAGTATCCAAGAAAAATGAAGTACAGCGTTTCGGTCCTTCGGCTTCCGAAGGCGTTGTGGAGCGCGTGTCTTTCAGAGGTGACAGCTTAGAACTGCTTGTCAATGTAAACGACAATCAGATTATTGCCAAAAGAGGATTGGAAGAAAAAAGTATTGCGGTGGGAGAAAAGGTTGATGTATTCATATATCGGCTGTTTGTAACGGTCGGAGAAAAGGCAATGCTTTTGGAAAACCAGTCACTGGTAGATGATTCAGTATTTATCTAAAAATCAAGATAGAAAAGCCGTGTTGTGCGGCGGAATGGAAGGTGCCATGAAAAAGAAAGAACTCTCAACAGATGTGTTGATTATCGGCGGTGGGACAGCAGGTTGTTTTGCGGCGATGACGCTCGGAAAAGAAAAAAATATCAGCGTTCTGATTGCTGAAAAAGCCAATATTAGGCGGAGCGGCTGTCTGGCGGCAGGTGTCAATGCAATTAATGCGTATATTACGGAAGGCAGAGTGCCTCAGGATTATGTAGACTATGCCAAAAAAGATGCAGACGGCATTGTGCGTGAAGACTTACTGCTTTCAATGTCAGAGCGGTTAAACCATGTAACGGATGTTATGGAAAAAGCCGGACTTGTCATTTTAAAAGATGAAAACGGCAAATACGTTACAAGAGGAAACAGAAATATCAAGATTAACGGGGAAAATATTAAGCCGATTCTTGCAGAAGCGGCATCCGCACAGGAAAATGTAACGGTTTTAAATCACGTCAATATTACAGATTACATTGTGAAAGACAACCGCATTTACGGGGCTTACGGCTTTGATGTTAATGAAGAAATCTTTTATGTGATTCATGCCAAAGCGGTCATCTGCGCAACCGGAGGCGCGGCAGGACTTTACCGTCCAAACAATCCGGGCTTTTCAAGACATAAAATGTGGTACCCGCCGTTTAATACCGGTGCGGGCTACGCAATGGGCATTACGGCAGGCGCTGAGATGACAACCTTTGAAATGCGTTTTATCGCACTGCGCTGTAAAGATACGATTGCACCGACAGGAACGATTGCACAGGGTGTATCCGCAAAGCAGATGAATTCCAACGGCGAAATTTATGAAACAAAATACGGTCTTACAACTTCCCAGCGTGTATACGGAACGGTTATGGAAAACAGAGCCGGACACGGACCATGTTATTTAAAGACCGATGAGATTACAAAAGAGCAGGAACAGGATTTATACAAGGCATACTTAAATATGGCACCGAGCCAGACTTTAAAGTGGCTTGAATCCGGCAAGGGTCCGTCAGAGCAGAATGTGGAAATTGAAGGCACAGAGCCGTATATTGTGGGCGGACATACCGCAAGCGGTTACTGGGTAGACAATAACAGGGAAACAACAATTCACGGACTGTTTGCCGCAGGCGATGTTGCAGGCGGCTGTCCGCAGAAATATGTAACAGGCGCATTAGCCGAGGGCGAAATTGCGGCAGAAGCGGTGCTTGGATTTTTAAAAGATGAAAAGCAGACAGCAGCCAAAGATGCGGACAGTGAAGCAAAGCAGAATGAAAAGCAGGCAGAATACGAGCATTTCTTAAACAATCCGCAGGGACTGCTTACGACCGAACAGCTTGAGGAAACCATGCAGAAAATCATGGACCAGTACGCAGGCGGTATTGCAACGGATTACCGTTATAATGAAAGCCGTTTAGCCCTTGCAAAGGAAAAAATCACATCCCTGCAAAAGCTGGTGGACGGACTTGCGGCAGAAGACATGGACGATCTGCTCCGTATTTACGAAGTCAAAGAACGTCTGGTTGTCTGTCAGGTCGTTATCGCACATCTGCTTGCCAGAAAAGAAACACGCTGGCACAGTTTTGCGGAAAATGCGGATTATCCTGAAAAGAATGCTGATTGGGAAAAATATGTCAATTCCCGCATGAAAGACGGAGAAATAGAAATCATTTTCAGAGAACTGGTGACGGGAGGAAAACACTATGAGCATACGAATTACACAAAATAACTGCGTAGGCTGCGGAAGGTGTATCGAAGCCTGTCCCGGCAACCTGATAAAAAGAGATGCACAGGGAAAGGCAGTCATTAAGCACATTTCCGACTGCTGGGGCTGTACCTCGTGCTTAAAAGAATGTAAGACAGGCGCAATCAGCTTTTATCTGGGAGCAGATATGGGCGGTGCAGGAAGTACGCTGTCTGTCAAGTCCAAAGGGGACATTCGTGAGTGGTGCGTTACATCGCCGGACGGCAGTGTACAGGTTATAGAAGTCAACAAAAAAGACGCAAATAAATATTAAGGAGAGAGAGTATGGGAAATTTATCACATCTTGATGAATTGGAAGCAGAAGCAATTTATATTATCAGAGAAGTGGCAGCGGAATGTGAAAATCCGGTAATGCTGTATTCGATTGGAAAGGACAGTTCGGTTATGCTGCATCTCGCGATGAAAGCATTTTATCCGGAGAAACCGCCATTTCCGTTCTTACATATTGATACAACATGGAAGTTTAAGGAAATGATACAGTTCCGTGACCATATCGCAGAAAAAATGGGTATTGAAATGCTTGTATATACCAATGAAGAAGGTGTAAAGGCAGGCATTAATCCGTTTGACCACGGTTCAGCCTACACAGATATCATGAAGACACAGGCATTAAAGCAGGCATTAAATAAGTATCAGTTTACGGCAGCATTCGGCGGCGGACGTCGTGATGAAGAAAAGTCACGTGCAAAGGAACGTATCTTCTCATTCAGAAATGCGGCACAGGCATGGGATCCGAAAAACCAGCGTCCGGAAATGTGGAAGCTTTACAACACAAAGATCCACAAGGGCGAAAGTATCCGTGTCTTCCCGATTTCCAACTGGACGGAAAAAGACATCTGGCAGTACATTAAGCGTGAAAACATTGAAATCGTGCCGTTATACTTTGCAAAGGAACGTCCGGTAATTTACCGTGACGGAAACATCATCATGGTAGATGATGACCGCTTAAAGTTAAGAGAAGGCGAAAAGATTGAAAATAAGAAAGTACGTTTCCGTACACTCGGCTGCTATCCGCTGACAGGCGGTGTGGAATCCGATGCGGAAACACTCGACGAAATTATCGAGGAAACATTAAGTGCAGTATCTTCAGAGCGTACCAGCCGTGTGATTGATCACGAGGAAGCAGGCAGCATGGAGAGAAGAAAGAAGGAGGGTTATTTCTAAAATGAAGGGATTATTAAAATTTATTACATGTGGCAGTGTTGATGATGGAAAATCCACCTTAATCGGACACATTTTATATGATTCAAAACTCCTTTATGCAGACCAGGAAAAGGCACTGGAGCTGGATTCCAAGGTCGGAAGCCGTGAGGGTAAAATTGACTACTCTCTGCTGTTAGACGGTCTGATGGCAGAAAGAGAACAGGGTATTACAATCGATGTTGCATACCGTTATTTTACAACAGACAACAGAAGCTTTATCGTTGCCGATACACCGGGACATGAAGAATATACAAGAAACATGGCAGTAGGTGCTTCCTTTGCAGACTTAGCCGTTATCTTAGTCGATGCAAAACAGGGCGTGCTGGTTCAGACAAGACGTCACGCAAGAATCTGTGCATTAATGGGAATCCGTTACTTTGTATTTGCAGTCAACAAAATGGACCTTGTAGGCTATGATGAAAAGGTATTTGCAAAGATTCAGGAACAGATTGCAGAACTGACAAAGGAACTGGATTTACAGAACGTAACGATTATTCCGGTATCTGCAACAGAAGGTGACAATGTTACCGTAAAATCACCGAATATGCCATGGTACAACGGTCAGGCACTCCTTTCGTACTTAGAGCAGGTTGATATTACAGCCGCAGCCAAGGAACAGGGCTTTTATATGCCGGTACAGCGCGTATGCCGTCCAAACCATGAATTCAGAGGCTTCCAGGGTCAGATTGAAGCCGGAAACATTCATGTGGGCGATGCGATTACAACACTGCCAAGCAACGAGCAGGCACACGTAAAGAGTATTCATGTGGGCGATAAGAATATAGATGCCGCACAGGAAGGCCAGCCGGTAACGATTCAGTTAGACAGGGAAGTGGACGTATCCAGAGGCTGTGTATTATCCGTAGATTCCGGTATCAAGACAGCCGCAGCTGTTACGGCAACGATTCTGTGGATGGATGATGATGCTCTTGAAAACGGAAAGAACTTCTTTATCAAGCTTGGCACAAAGATGATTCCGGGGCTTGTAACAAAGATTGTTTCATTAATTGATGTCAATACAGGCGAGAAAAAGGAAGTATCTTCCTTACATAAAAATGAAATCGCAGTCTGCGAAATCGCATTTGCAGACAGAATCGTGGCAGATACATTTGCGGCACATAAGACACTCGGTGAATTGATTTTAATTGACCGTGTAACCAATATGACTTCTGCCTGCGGTGTTGTTACTGAACTGCATGCCGATGAAGACGGACTGGAAGAAAAGAAAGTCAATAAAAAGCTTCGTTCAGCCTTAAACGGTCAGAGTGCAGTAACCGTGGAATTCCCGGTAGGACAGCACGGCATTACACTTGAACTGGCAGAACAGGTTGAAAAGCAGTTAAGCGCAGAAGGCAGACATACTTATCTGTATGCGCCGGAAGCCGATGAACCGGTAGAAACCGTACTGCACCACCTGACAGAAGCCGGTGTCGTTGTACTGCTTGTATTAGATGAAGCATTTGCAGGAAAGACCTTTGCACAGGATGACAAGACTTATTACAGAAACTGGCAGCCGGATGGTACGCTTACCGTATCCGAAGCAGCAGAATTTGTAAAGAAAGTATCTTCCTATGCGGCGGGCGTATCCGTACACGGAGATTTTATCTAATGCTGCCAGGGGCACAAAGCCTTTCACCCGCCGGAGCTTGCTGTTATTTTTCCATGAAAAAGTAGTTGACACATGGGAGAATATGGATTATACTAAATTCAACTTGAAATCATAGTAAGTAGATAGGAATAAGAGGAATATGAAATTTAACACACAATTGCTGCATGGAAATGCAATTAAGCGGTATCCTGACGGAGCGACACTTCCACCGATTAGTCAGGTCAGTGCTTTTGCATATGAAACAGCACAGGATTTGGAAAAAGTTTTTAATAACAGGGCACCGGGATATGCTTATACAAGAATCAGTAATCCGGTTGTAGATTCCTTTGAAAGAAGGGTCTGTGAACTGGAAGGCGGAAAAGGAGCGGTTGCCTGTTCCTCCGGGATGTCAGCCGTGACACTTGCCTTGTTAAACATTCTGGAAGCAGGCGATGAGATTATCGCAGGCAGCGGACTGTTTGGCGGAACGATTGATTTATTCGGTGATTTAAAGGCATTTGGCATTACAACCCGTTTTGCAAAACAGATTACGGTTGAGGAGATTGCACCGCTTATTACAGATAAGACAAAGGTTGTCTTCGGCGAAGTCATCGGCAATCCGGGACTGGATGTTATCGACTTAAAAGCCGTTTCCGAGTTTGTACACAGCAAGGGCATTCCACTGATTGTGGACAGCACAACGGCGACACCGTATCTGGTACAGCCGATTGCATACGGCGCGGATGTGGTGGTTCATTCATCGTCAAAATATATCAATGGCGGTGGCAATGCAATCAGCGGTGTTATTGTTGACAGTGGTAAGTTTTCATGGGACAATAAAAAATATCCGGGATTTGCCGAATATCAGAAGTATGGTGAATTTGCCTACGTTGCAAAGCTGCGTAACGGAATCTGGAGAAATATGGGTGGCTGTTTAGCACCGATGAACGCATTTTTAAATTTTATCGGAATGGACACCTTAGGACTGCGGATGGATAAGATTTGTTCTAATGCCTTAGAACTTGCAAAGGCAGTTGACGGATTAAACGGTGTAACAGCCAATTATCCGGCATTGGAAAACAATCCGTATAAGCCGCTGGTAGAAAGCCAGTTAAACGGTATGGGCGGCGGAATCTTAACGCTGCGTGTCGGCTCGAAAGAAAGAGCGTATCAGTTGATGAACCATTTAAAGTATGCACTCAATGCAACGAATATCGGTGACGCACGAACGTTAGTCATTCATCCGGCTTCTACAATTTATATCCACAATACAGAAGAACAGATGCGGGATGCCGGTGTCTATGCAGATACAATCCGTGTCAGTGTCGGTATTGAAGACGGCAGCGATTTAATAGAAGATTTCACTTCGGCAATTAAGGATTTAGACTAAGAAAGCTTTATATCAGGAGGAAGTACAAATGGCAACAGATTATGCAGTGTTAAAAAAGGGCGGATTCATGCGTCAGAAACAAAAAAACAACTTCTCTTTAAGACTTCGTGTGGTCGGAGGAAATCTTACGGCAAAGCAGCTGGCAAAAATTGCTGAAGTTTCGGATAAATTCGGTGACGGATACGTACATCTGACATCCAGACAGAGCGTAGAGATTCCGTTTATCAAATTAGATGACATTGATGAAGTAAAAGCGGCATTGGCAGAAGGTGACGTTGAACCGGGCGTATGCGGACCGAGAGTCCGTACCATTACAGCCTGTCAGGGTGCGGCAATCTGTCCAAGCGGCTGTATTGATACATATGCTCTTGCAAAAGAACTGGACGACCGTTACTTTGCAAAGGAATTGCCGCATAAGTTTAAATTCGGTATTACAGGCTGTCAGAACAACTGTCTGAAATCCGAAGAAAACGATGTTGGTATCAAAGGTGGTATTCAGGTACAGTGGAAAGAATCCGACTGTATCCAGTGCGGTGTCTGTGTAAAGGCATGCCGCAGCGGTGCAATTACATTAACAGATGGAAAGATTTCCATTGATGAGAGCAAATGTAACTACTGCGGAAGATGTACCAAGGCCTGTCCAACCAACGCATACGATGAAACACATGGTTATATCGTATCCTTTGGCGGATTATTCGGTAATCACATCAACAAGGGTAACACGGTGATTCCGTTTATTGAAGACCATGATAAGCTGTTAAAAGTCTGTGATGCGGCAATTACATTCTTTGAACAGAATGCACAGGCAGGAGAACGTTTTAAGTTCACAATTGACCGTGTCGGCAAAGAAAAATTTGAAGAAGTAATAAAGGAGGCATATGCAAATGGCTGATTTTCAGATAGATGATACAGTAGATATTACAGATGTTGTCTGCCCGGTAACATTTGTAAAGGCAAAGGTAGCACTCGAAGAATTAGATGACGGACAGATTTTATCTATCCGCATGAATGATGGCGAACCGGTACAGAACGTGCCACGCAGCATCAAAGAAGAAGGACACCAGATTTTAAAGCTGATTGACAATGAAGACGGAACTTATGACTTGATTGTCAAGAAGGTTGAAGACGAATAAAAAATACGAAAAGGAAGGTACGGCAATGGCAGAACGAATTCATGCTGGGATTTTGACAGCAAGGTTTTGGCAGACGGAACATTTGCACTTGTAGATTTTTACTCTGACAGCTGTGTTCCATGTAAAAGAATGTCACCGGTGCTGGCAGAGTTAGAAGAAAGCTATGCCGGTAAGTTATATGTCGGTAAAGTCAATATCGCATATGAACCGGAACTCGTTGAAAAATACGAAGTGTCATCGGCACCGACATTGGTCTTTTTTAAAGACGGAAAAGAAATACAGCGTCTGACAGGTGTACAGAAAAAAGCAGATTTAGAGAAATTCATTTCAGAAAATGTTTAAGGAGGATTTAAAGAATGAAGATTACAGTAGCAGGCGTAGTAAAGGAAGTAAAGGACAATATCACGATTTCCGAACTGATTGCACAGGAAAATGTAGAAACACCGGAATACGTAACCGTTTCAGTCAATGATGAATTTGCAAAGAGCGCAGATTTTGAAACACAGCAGTTAAAAGACGGTGACAACGTAGAATTCTTATATTTCATGGGAGGTGGACAGTAGTGGCTTTTACAAACGACCAGTTAGAGCGCTACTCCCGTCATATCATTTTAAAGGAAGTTGGCGCTAAGGGACAGAAAAAATTATTAAATGCAAAGGTATTAATTATCGGTGCAGGCGGACTCGGTGCTCCGGCAGCATTATATCTGGCAGCAGCCGGAGTCGGAACAATCGGTATCGTAGATGCGGACGAGGTGGATTTATCAAATTTACAGCGTCAGGTTATTCATACAACAGCAGATATCGGCAAGGCAAAGGTACAGTCTGCAAAGGAAACCATGAACGCAATCAACCCGGATGTAACAGTCAATACATACCGTACATTTGTTACATCTGAAAATGTTATGGACTTAATTAAGGATTATGACTTTATCATTGACGGTACAGACAATTTCCCGGCGAAGTTCTTAATTAACGATGCCTGTGTAATGGCAAAGAAACCATTCTCCCATGCGGGTATTATCCGTTTCAAGGGTCAGTTAATGACCTATGTACCGGGAGAGGGACCGTGCTACCGTTGTGTATTTAAAGATCCACCACCAAAGGATGCTGTACCGACCTGTAAGCAGGCCGGTGTCATCGGTGCAATGGGCGGTGTAATCGGCAGTCTTCAGGCAATGGAAGCTGTAAAGTACATCTTAGGTGTCGGTGATTTACTCACAGGTTATTTATTAACTTATGATGCATTAAAAATGGAATTCCGTAAGATTAAGCTGCCTTCAGATACATCAGGCTGTGCAGTATGCGGCGACCATCCGACTATTACGGAATTAATCGATTACGAACAGGCAGAATGTGACGGCAAGTAGAATAAGCCGAATATAAGACAGGGAAGGAAAACAGATATGGTAAAACTTTCACAAACAGATTATGAAAAAATGGTGGCACACGCAGAGTCAGAACTGCCAGATGAAGCCTGCGGTCTGATTGCAGGAAGAATTGACGGCGATGACAAGATTATTGAAAAAGTCTATCTGCTGACCAATATTGACCATTCCAATGAGCATTTTTCACTGGACCCGAAGGAACAGTTAGCAGCCGTAAAGGATATGCGTGCAAATGGATTGAAACCGCTTGGCAACTGGCACTCTCATCCGGAATCACCGTCCAGACCGTCCGAGGAAGATAAGCGTCTGGCATATGACAGCAGTGCAAGTTATCTGATTTTATCCCTGATGGACAGAGAAAATCCGGTACTCAACTCATTCCATATTGAAGGCGATGTTTCGGAAAAAGAGGAATTTTATGTGGGATAGTCTGATTATCGGCAGCGGACCGGCAGGACTTGGCGCGGCAATCTACGGAAAGCGCGCCGGTCTTTCGGTACTGGTTGCAGAAAAGAATACATGGGAACCGGTCAGATTGCAGAAAGCGGTCAGGTAGACAACTACCTTGGACTGGTCGGCAAAAGCGGCTATGACTTGGGCGAAATCTTTTAGAAGATGCCAAAAGCTGGGCGTTGAATTTTACGAAGGTGAAGCCGTTGCTTTTGAAAAAGGAAAACAGCTGGAGCGTTTCATTTGAGAACGGCGAAGTCATTAAAGCCAAAACAGTCATTTACGGAGCAGGTGCAAAACACCGTCCGTTAGGTCTGCCGGAAGAAGCAGATTACGCAGGAAAAGGAATCTCTTACTGTGCAATTTGTGACGGCGCTTTTTATAAAGGCAAAACGGCAGTTGTTGTCGGCGGCGGCGATACCGCATTAGACGATGCACTGTATCTGTCCGATATCTGTACACGGGTTTATCTGGTTCACAGACGGGACGAATTCCGCGGTTCTGCAAGAACCTTACAGAAAATCCGTGAAAAGGAAAATATCACGGTGATTACCAATGCAGTGATTACTGCGGTTTCCGGAGAGAAGAAAGTGGAAGAAGTGACGTTAAATAACGGCACAAAGTTAAAGACCGATGGTGTTTTTGTGGCAGTTGGCATGATTCCGCACACGGAGCATTTAAAAGACTTCCTAGAGCTGGATACACAGGGCTATGTAGTCGCAGATGAAACCGGAAAGACCTCACAGGACGGCTTTTTTGTGGCAGGTGATGTGCGCACGAAGCATTTACGTCAGGTTATAACAGCCGTTGCAGACGGCGCCAATGCCGCAGTATCGGCTTCGGAATATATCCGTCAGTTATAACTTATAACAGTTTTACAGGAAAATCAATATCATTAAATAAGTACCCTTCCGGGTTGTCAGGCGGAAATTTTAAACGTCTGGTGGCACGGGAGGGTGATTTTTATTAAGAGGCAGTTCTTGTTTTTTTATTTTTCGTTTATTATAATAGAAATTATGATGTTAATTCTACGATATGCAAATTGAAACATCATTTAGAAAAAATAGAAAGATAAAGCAGTGTTTGTCACTGCGGAAAAGAGGAACGATTGATTCAGCGTGTACCACATTATTATAAAGCATTTCACTGTATAGCCTCAGACTGCTGGGACAACTGCTGTGTTGGCGGCTGGGAGATTGATATTGACGAAGAAACGGCACAGTATTACCTTTCCATGGAAGGTGAATTTGGCGACCGGTTAAGAAACAGCATTACCCGCACCGATGAATACTGTTTCCGTTTAAAGGACGGCAAATGTCCTTTTTTGGACAGCAAAGGTCTGTGTGAGATTTATCAGGTGCTTGGTGAAGATAAAATGGGCGTTGTCTGTACCCAGTTTCCGCGCTATACGGAATATTACGGCGCGGTAAAAGAAACCGGCATCGGACTTGCCTGTGAAGAAGCCGCAAGAATTATCTGTCAGGATAAGGAAGCATTTACATTTAATGAGGAAACGATTTCGGAAGAAGAAGTTCCGATGCATTTGATGCACCACTGGCAAAGCAGCTTTTCTGTGCGCAGTCAGATATTTGAAATGCTCACCGATACTAAAATGTCATTGAAGATAAGCTGATACTTTATTAGAAGTCTGTCATCAGTTGCAGGAAGCGGTCAACGTCAATGATATCGCCGCCTGCGACCGGATTGCGCAAAAGCAGTTATACGGAGTGGGAAAATTTACAGTTACAGATACACCAAAAGCAAAAGACTGTCAGGCGAACGTTCCGCAGACAGCACAGAGCGATAGTGTCGATGTTGACCATCAGGACGGGCTGGAACGCATTTTGTATGCGTATGATGCACTGGAAGTTTTAAATAGAGGACTGGAACCGGCAGAAGAAGAGCTTTTCGGTCCTGCACGGAGAAGATTTTTCGGCGCAGGCATATCGTGACAGCTTTGCGCGATTCAAGAGGTCAGTGCAGGAGCGTGAGCGGGAATATATTAACCTGACGGCATATTTTGTATTCCGTTATTTTATGAAAGCCGCATACGACCATGATGTATACGGCAAAGCGCAGCTGATTACAGCCAATTACTTAGTATTACAGGAAATGGATTTTCTGCGCTGGATTCAGAACGGTGAAAAATACGGATTTAAAGACCGTATGGAACTCATTCACATTTTCTCAAGAGAAGTTGAGTATTCAGAGGAGAATCTTGAAGACCTTGCGGAAGAATTTTTATTTGACGATATTTTTGAAAAAGAACAGCTTTGTGCGCTATTAAAGGGTTGACAAATGAAGCTGACAGCGTATAATTAATTCTAATAGAACTGAATAGGTGAGAAACCGTTGAAGTGGAGATAACAGCAGAAGATGCGCTTACAGAGAGCCGGGAGTGCTGAGAACCGGCAGTATGCAGTCTGTTAAATGGACCACGGAGGGTATGGTCAAAGAGATAACTTGATTTTGTTTATCTTTAGTATTCCATAACGTAAGGCATACGTTACATGCCGGGAATATGATAGTATTCCATAGAGTTGTGTGACCGGCGGCAGAGCCGGATACAAAGCAAGGTGGCACCGCGGTAAGAAGAACCGTCCTTGAATGAACAGAGTATTTTTGTTCATTCAGGGACTTTTTTTATGTAATAGGAAATTCCGATAGAATTCCCTATTACACAAAAGGCACTACGTGCCGATGATGCACACTCGCGCGAAGATGTAGTTTGTCGCAAACGACCGCGCTCGGCGCGAGAATGTGCAAAGCACATTCTTATTTATAAAAGAAAAGGAGCAAAAACAATGATTAAAGAAGCGATTGCACAGTTAGTAAAAAGAAACGATTTAACAGCAGAAACAATGGGTGAAGTCATGGAAGAAATCATGACCAATCAGGCAACGGATGCCCAGAAAGCATCCTTTCTTACGGCATTAGCCATGAAGGGAGAAACAATTGATGAAATCACGGCGGCAGCAAAGGTTATGCGCGCACATTGTGAACGACTTTTTAAATGATATGGATGTACTTGAAATTGTAGGAACAGGCGGGGACGGCTCAAACACCTTTAACATTTCCACATTGTCATCATTTGTAGCTTCGGCTGCGGGAATCCCGGTTGCAAAGCACGGCAACAGAGCGGCTTCCAGCAAATGTGGTACAGCAGACTGCCTTGAAGCGCTCGGCGTCAAAATTGATATTGCGCCGGCGCAGAGTGCGCAGGTTTTAAAAGAAATCAATATGTGTTTCTTATTTGCACAGAAATACCACACAGCCATGCGTTTTGTTGGCGGTGTCAGAAAGGAAATGGGAATCCGTACCTTATTCAATGTGTTAGGACCACTTGCAAACCCGGCTGGTGCAACCATGCAGTTATTGGGTGTATACAGCGCTGAACTGGTAGAACCGCTGGCTCACGTTTTACATAACCTCGGTGTAAAGCGTGCCATGGTTGTTTACGGCACTGACAGCATTGACGAAATTTCTTTAAGCGCTCCGACAAAGGTCTGTGAGTTTAAGGGTGACACCTTTAAAAGCTATGAAATTACACCGGAGCAGTTCGGTTTAAAGCGTTGTAATAAAGAAGAACTGGTTGGTGGAACACCACAGGAAAATGCGCAGATTGCAAGAGATATTTTAGCCGGGAAGCAGGGGGCAAAGATGGATGCCGTTCTTTTAAATGCCGGTGCGGCAATCTATATTGCTTCCGATAATCTGACCATGCAGGAGGCAGTTGATAAGGCAAGAGAACTGATTATGAGCGGTAAAGCGGCAAAACAACTGGAACTGCTTATTGAAAAAACAAACTAATTATGCTATAATCCCCTCATAGGGGTGAATTGGGGAATATACAATAACAAAATTGTATTGTCACAGCAGACAGTTTTATGAACCGTAGAATTTTCACTTTCTACGGTTCTTTTTTATTGCATACAGCCTCAATGGGAAAACGCCGAATAAGGATAAAATGAGGTATGGCTTATGAAAAAAACAAGTTTAAAGAAGATGCTGATTATTACGTATGCATTAATTGCGCTGATTGTTGCGGCAGTTGTGTCGGGTGTGGCAATTTATTACATCCGTTCCTCGACCGATATGGCATACAGCAATTATGAAGATGCAATGAATCAAGGCTACAATACGGAAATCAAATCTGAGGTACAGTCTTCTATCGCGGTGATTGAATATTATTACAACCGTTTTAAAGCTGGAGAACTCACAGAAGAACAGGCAAAGACAGAAGCAAAGGAAACGGTCCGCAAAATGCGTTACAGAGATGATAACAGCGGATATATGTGGATTGATGCAAGCGATTACAGTCTTGTCATGCACCCGATTCTGCCACAGAATGAAGGGCAGAACCGTTATACCTTGCAGGATCAGAACGGTGTCATGATTATTCAGGAGATTATGAAGACAGCCAATAACGGTGGCGGATATAATCAGTTTTATTTTACAAAAGCAGATGGTGTGACAGTTGCCTTAAAAGTGGCTTATTCACAAAAATTTGAGCCGTGGGGCTGGGTTGTAACAACAGGCAATTATGTCGATGATATGGAAGCTGAAATGTCAGAAGTAGAGGGACAGATTCGTGATAATTTTTCATCAATGGTTATGATGATTCTGATTATTGCGGTGATTCTTTTAATCGTTGCCATTATTATTTCCTATATTGAAAGTGAAAATATTATTGTGAAGCCATTGAAGCAGATTCAACAGATGGCGGCAAGAATCGCCGATGGTGATATTACGCAGGATGCTTCGGTAAAGATTATGAATGATATCGGTCAGACTGCAGTTTCCTTAAATACGGCACAGGGCAATATTAAAGAACTTGTAGCCAATATTTCAGGCGTATCTGAAGAAATCAGTACGGCACTTGACAGCTTCCGGGAAGCCTTTACACGGATGTCTGTATCTATCAGCGACGTATCAACGGCAGTAGATGATATTACGCAGAATGTAACTTCACAGGCAGAGTATACAAGAGCTGCCACAGAGGATGTTGAAGCCATCGGCAATGGCATTGTGCAGACAGAGAAAGAAGTAGAGCATTTAGACAGTAATGCACAGGACATGCAGACGTTAAATGATACTTCAACAAAGACATTAGATGAACTTGTCGGTATCAGTGAAGTGACAAGAACACAGATTCTGGATATGTATGATCAGGCGGCAAAGACAAATGAATCTGCACAGAAGATTAAAGATGCTGCAAATCTGATTAACGATATTGCAGACCAGACAGATTTACTTGCATTAAATGCTTCAATTGAAGCGGCAAGAGCCGGAGAAGCAGGAAAGGGATTTGCGGTTGTTGCAGAACAGATTGCCAATCTTGCAAAACAGTCTGCTGAAAATGTCGTGGAAATTGATCACGTCGTAGAAGAACTTCTGGTTAATTCCAATCAGTTTATTCATGTCATGGAAGGTATGCAGACGGATGTTCATCAGCAGTTTGAATATATTCATGCGGCACAGAACGATTTCAACGCATTAAGCAGCAGCCTGAAAGCCTGTGTCAGCTCGGTCGGCGCAATTGATAACATGACTGCCAGCATTGAAATCCAGCGCCAGAATATCACAGATGCTTTAACGAAGCTCAATGGATTTGCACAGGGCAATGCAGCATCTACAGAAGAAACTTCTGCGATGGCGGAAGAACTGGCAGATATGGTTCATAGTTCAACAGAAACAATTCAGAATCTGAATGTACATGTTCAGAATCTGATAGAAAATGTTTCAAAATTTAAAATTCAGTAAATAAAAAGCTCCCACAGACAAAATGCAGAGTCTGTGGGAGTTTTTTTTGTTCCGCAGCATTCGTAACAGTTAAAATCAGAATGAAATTTCAATTATAGAAATTGAAAATATACATTTTAAGTGATAAAATAAATAAAAAACGAATGGAGAAAATGTGTAAGAAAAAGCTTATTTTTTAGCGGCATATTTGCGCTGACGGTATTTGTAATGCTGTTTGTCCTGCAAAGAACGCCAATGTCTGCCAAGGCAGATGAGAATACATATGTCAATCTTTATAAGAATGATACATATGTAGAGCGGTTGGATACGGTAAATCAGGCATTTGATAAAATGACCGATGCATCAGCCGATTATACTCTGGAAATGTCGGGAAGCCAGACCCTGTCAGGCTATGAACAGTGGCCGTCCGTAAAGTCTATTACGATTACTGTGCCACAGTCTGATGAAGAATATGGCTGGTCAACGATGTTTGCATTGGAAGCAGCCAATACAACTGTTCACTGTGATGTACATTTAAAGGACTGGGTTACGCTTAGTGCACCGGGCAGTGATAATAGTGCCAATACATTCAATCTTGGAAACTATTCATTGATTGTAGATGATGCGGGCGGACATTATACTTATATTCAGAATATTAATATTATAGGTGATGCAGATGCCAAAATAATATTTAACGGCGGCAGCCAGGGATTTACGGGCTGTACCATTAATGTTCCGACGGTTATTGAAAGCAGTACCGGATATTTCCATTTAAATGCAGGTAACGATGAAAAGAGTACCATTGAAAATTGGTATACTTATGATACAAATCACAAGACAAATGGAGATTTTAGCGTAAACGGAAATATTGAAATTAATCATTTATATAGTATTGATGATACGGATGGTACAGAGAAAGCTGGAATTCTTATGACGCATGAGACCAGTGCTGTAATTCACAATATCAGTGCAGAAAAGATTTATATTGATGTGACTCCAAGCTCCTATATCGATATTGATAATTACAATCAGATTTTAAAATTTGACGGTGTATTTGACGGGGAGATTGAGATAGCCGTATTTATATCTTCTTCTAATGATGATTATACGCATTATGAATTGAAAATGGATTTATCCAAACTGTTGTACGCACCGAATGTTTATTCAGATGTTACAATGTCCTATACATATGATTGCTCATCATTTAATGGTGAAGGTTCTACGGCTTATACATTTGAAACAGTTTTGGAGCAGCGAGATGGATATTACGGTTATTATGAACAGTTTCCTGAGTTTGATATTGACGGCAGAATATTTCAAATAACCGAAACCGGTGATTATACAAAGACATTATCTTTTAAAGATACAGAGCTTTTAAAAAATGTATCATATACGGTAAGTAAATATTACGGAGGTGAAATTTCAGACAGCATAGCAACTGTCAGCACATCCGGTAATGCATTTACATTACATGTAAAAAATCTGGACAATGTGGATAAGCTTCGCGTTACGGTGGAAGCAGAATATGCCTCTGGAATTTTAAACATTGAAATTCCGGTCTATGTTGTTGAGCCGGTTAACAATGTGGCGATGGATCAGAGTTATGTGGAATTTAAAGACGGTTACTTTAATAATTACAGCTATATTGTCAATTTGACATATGACAGACCAGCAGATACTTCTAAGGAAAATGTTCAGATTTATTCGACAGATACAGATATTATTTCTTTTGAAACGGAAGAAACTGATACGGGATATAAAATTAAAGTTTCCGCAATGGGCTGTGGAACAGCGGCAGTGAAAGCACTTGTAAACGGTCAGGTATGTGAATGTAATTTTAAAGTGGACATGCCTGTAACGGCATATGTCAGTGAAGATACATATATGCAAACAGCACAGAGAATTACCAATATAACATGGACGATTGGTAAAGGAAATAGCCGGTATGTACAGGCGATACCTGTGATTGGATTTGATGAAAAGGTATTTTTTGATTATGATATTTCATTTGTAAGTGCAGATGAATCGGTTATGAAAATTGATGTTGTAAAGAATTATATGATTTATGCAACAGCGGTAAAAACCGGAAATACGACATTAACGATTACCTGCAACGGTTTTGTAACACAGATTCCGGTAATTGTTACCGAGGAGCAGTCAGATTTAGAACCATCGGAACCGGATAATACCAATCCAGATACACCGGATAACAACTATACCGGAATGGCATTAAATGACTACGGCTGGTGGTATATGACGAATGGAGCGCTTGACTGGAACTATACCGGAATGGCATTAAATGACTACGGCTGGTGGTACATAACAAACGGAGCTTTAGACCTTACTTATACAGGTACAGCGACAAATGAGTATGGTGAATGGCAGTTTGTAAACGGATATATTATCTATTAAACTTCAAAAGCTGATTTTATTATAGAAATATAGAAGTGACAATAAAAAATGGAAAATAGCATTTACATAAAGAAGGATGCTATTTTCCGTTTTTTTACTTTATAGGAAAGACCGCCTACAGTGATTTTACAGATATTTTAATTAAAACAAGGTAAAATGAGGGGGTATATTATGTCCGATATATAACTTCGCTAAAGTCAGGTTTAACGAAGTTATATAAAATGAGTGTGGATTTTATAGAATCATTTGAACAAGGTGTAAAAAAACATGAAACAACAGAAAGATTTTTATAAATTATTCGATCCGGACAAACCGACACGATTAATTGCTGTTGTTAGCTTCATGGAATCACCTCCGCTAAACACATCTATTTTAATATCGAAAATCCAAAAATCACAACCCCCAGTACAACAAGTACAATACCGGTTGCGCGGTTTAACGTCTTTGGTTCGGCTTTATTGGCAAATAAGGCGGCAATGCGCGCCCAGATTAATGTAAATATAACGCACAGTCCAAAAACAGTCCAGTCCGGTGCACCGCCGATTGTAAAATGGGACAAAGCACCGGTCAGCGCGGTAAAAGTCATAATGAAAACACTCGTTCCGACAGCCGTTTTTAATTCATAGCCCAGCACGCTGGTTAAAATAAGAAGCATCATCATGCCGCCGCCTGCGCCGATAAATCCGCAGATAAAACCGATAATGACACCACAGACAACAGACTGAACGGCTCTTTTTTGGGCGGAAACGCCCTGCATGGCTTCTTTGGTCGTCATAACCGGCTTTACAATAAATTTAATGCCGAGAAGAAATGTCATAAAGACTGAAAAACCGCCCATGGTTGTTGACGGAACAAGGCTTGCGATATAACTGCCGACAACTGTAAAAGTTAGCACACTTGCCATCATAATCAGACCGTTGCGGATATCCAGATTTTTATTTTTTCCGTAGGTAAATGCAGAAACTGCACTTGCGAGGACATCAGAGGACAATGCAATGCCGACTGCCATATAAGGGTCCATGCCTAAAAATGTAATCAGCATCGGGCTGATTACGGCGGCTGCGCTCATTCCGGCAAAGCCGGTGCCAAGTCCCGCACCCATGCCCGCAAAAAATGTTACAAAAAGTGTAAATAAAAATGTCATGTTAATCTCCATTTCTGAGCAACTTGTTGCGAAGAGGCGATGAGAAATTCGCGTAGGCGATTTCTCATCTGCCATCATGGCTATTTGTTTTTGCCCAGAAACAAATAGCTGTGTGAAAAATCAGCACATCAGTGTGATTTTTTACACTATTTTCCTTTCGTGAATTATATTCTGTCATCAGGAATACCGGCAGTTATCGGAAAACAGCCGCTTTGTAAAATCATCTGATACACAGTATAGCACAAAATCAAAAAATCTCCAACAATGTCACAGAAAGCAATCAGGCAGTAAAACCAGAAAGCTCATAAAGATAAAAAGTCGTTTCTAAACCGTATATCTTATACCGGTTCCTGACAAAAAGCTTCAAAGACTGTAAAAAGAAATAATTTTAAAAAATGCAAAAAAAGAAACCGCCGAAGCGATTTCTTTAGGGGGAATTGTAATAAGCTTTTAGTTAAATAAATAACTGTGTGCTTGTTATGTTTAGTATTATAACAGAAATAAAAAACTTGAAAAGGCCTAACTTTTTTCTAGTACCTTATCAAAAATATATTTACAATACTTTTCAACTTTGCAGTCATCAGACTAATGGGACGGCGAACCGGGCGCAGAAACAGCCAGAATCCGGAAAGAATCCGGTAAACCGGGTGATTTACGGAAAAAGAATGTCCGTTGCGGATAATATGTATCAGTTTTCCGCTAATCTGCGAAGCGGTCAGAGGTCCTTCCACTGCGGTCTGATTATCTCCCACCGTATAAAAGCCGTCCTTTGTAATACGGCAGATCCGGTGTAAAACCAGTATACCGTTCTCCCTGCGGTATAAAATGACATCACCTTTTTTTAGCCGGTCACAGTCCGCTTTTTCAATGACGGCAGAATCCCTGCCGGGCACAAAAAGCGGATACATACTGTAGCCCTGCGGCTGAACCTGAATGGTATGGTTTTCCAGCAATTCAGGAATTGTACGAGGTAAAGATTCCGAAGTATTTGTCTGCATCACTTGTCCTACTGCTTTTCCGGCATATTGTCAGGACATCCGTTATAATCAGAACGGAATGTGCTTTCGGCAAGCTTAGAAGCCGTACCGCCGGATTTAGAACAGGCCTGACAGGTATCAGCGCCGGGATTTGCTTCCGTTCTGCCAAAGCGACAGACAGTTTTATCACCGCTTGCCATAAAAATACCTTCTGCCTGTTCAGGAACAACATGAATCATTGGTTTTTCATATGCAGACATAATAAATTACCTCCATAAATGAATCTTATACTTAATTAAATTATAAGTCGTAAAGCCCGCTATTGTCAAGGAAATGCAATAATGATATGATAAAAAAGCGTTTAAGAAAGCACATGAAAAAGTAATATAGAAATGAAGAAAGGCGGATGTGCAGATGAAAACAAGGGCGGGTTATGTGATAAGACAGCTTGCGGATACATTTTATATTATACCGACAGGACAGCGGATTGCAGACAGGCGCCGTTGTTTAAAAATCAATCAGACCGGCTGTGTCATCTGGGACTTGTTACAAAAGGATTTATCATGGGAAGAACTGTTATCTGCCTATACGGAATATGCGAAAAGTATTGAAATGACAGAGGACACCAAAACCGTGAAACCTGCATCTATAGGCAAAGAAGCTTCCACAGTCACAGCAGCTTCCATAAGCAGTGATTTAAGTACATATGTGCTGACGCTGTTTCAGTTTGGCATGATACAGGCTTCCGCTAAGGAAATGCAGGCATTTCCGTTTGCTCCGTTTCAGGCAAAGGAAAATGCGTATTACTGCCGTTACAATATCGCAGGCATTCAGGTGCATTATAAAGGCAGAAAGGAATGGCTTCATGCGTTTTTTGAACCTTTTAGAGGACGGAAAAGAAAATCCGTCAGCTCATACGGTTAAGCAAAGCGGTATTTCCCAGAGCTGGCGTGTCAGAGTGCTGTCAGAAGTCCCGGAAATTACAGGTGAACTGCTGTTGTTTGGCAGTCAGTTAGATGTTTACCGGTGCAGTGGGGATTATATGCTGCGTTTTCCGTCCAATCATCATCTGGCATTGTGTACACTCTCCTTTGACGGTAAAGAAGCGGTATTTTATTATGACGGCTCGACGCAGCAGGAAGCAGTTGATGAACTGTTTTATGGTTTCCGCGCGGCATTTTTATTTTGCGGCACTGCACGGTAAATATGCACTGCACTCAGCTTCCAACTATTATCAAGAAAAGGCGTGGCTGTATTCGGCATCATCAGGTACGGGAAAAACGACCCATGTTAAATTGTGGGAAAAGCTTTATGCCGTACAGGTATTAAATGGTGATCTGAATCTGCTCGGTATGGAAAAGGACGAAGTCTTTGTCTATGGGATTCCATGGTGCGGGACTTCCGGTGTCTATACAACGAAAAAATACCCGCTTGGCGGCATTATTCTTTAAAACGAGGAACGGAGAACCGGGTCTGTAAACTGCCTCAGGACGAAAGACAGCTTTACACCGCACAGCGTATGATTTCACCGGCATGGACAGAAAAACAGGTTGATGACAGTCTTTTATTTGCAGAAAAACTTTCGGACCGTATTCCAATCTGTCAGCTTTACTGTACGCAGGAACCGTCTGCGGCGGCTGTGATGAAAGAATATATTGATAAATATTTAACAATATAATGACGGTGCGTAAAGGCGGTTGGTTGGCAGAAAAAAGGACTAGCATATATTATTAAGGAAGGAAAAATGAAGAAAAAATAAAATGGATTTGTGAGCGGCTAAAAAGCGGGCGGTTTAAGCAGCTTTGGATTCAGACGGTATGGATTTATTCGTATGTGAGAATGTACTGGAAAGAAATCGTGTTTTACACGGGAACGGGTCTTCTCGGTACGATAATCGGCCTGGTAAGCAGTCTGCTCTCCAAAGATTTGGTTGATTTGATTACCGGACATCAGGCTTCGCGGCTTGTTATGACTTTTGTGTGGTATATCGCATTTTCAGCCGGAAATATCTGTGTGACACAGTTGTTAAATTATCTGTCGAACATGATTTCGTTAAAGGTAGATCAGGAAATGAAAGCAGATATTTTTCAGAAAATGCTGACAACGCGGTTAGAACCGTTAATGGCATATCATACCGGAGATTTGCTGACACGCTGGAGCAGTGATGTATCCGTGATTTCATCCGGTGTGTTAAACTGGATTCCGAATCTGATTATTTACACAGCAAAATTTATTACGTCGTTTGCGGTCGTATTTTACTATGATGTCACATTTGCCCTGCTGGCACTGATTGGGATTCCGGTGAGCATCGTGATGTCAAAGACACTGCTGTCTAAAATGCAGGCCAATAATAAACAGAGTGCAGCAATGAATGCAAAAATGTCGGGATTTCATCAGGAAACCTTTTCAAATATTCAGGCAATTAAGGCATTTGATTTAATACCACTCTACGTCTGCAGATTACAGGAACTGCAAAAAGACTATTTTTCGATGAAAAAGAAATTTCAGAAGCTCAGTGCAATGACATCAATTATGATGTCATTTGTCGGCATTGTCGTTTCGTACAGCTGTTACGCACTCGGCATTTACCGGGTGTTTACCGGGGCGATTACGTACGGTACGATGACACTGTTTCTATCGCTGTCCGGCAGTCTTACCAGTACGCTCAATGCGTTGATTGCCATGGTTCCGACAGCTGTTTCGATAACGACTTCGGCAGGCAGGCTAATGGATATTTTAGACATGCCGCATGAAGATTTTTCGGAAAGAAAACAGGCTGAAGTCTTTTATAAGAAAAATAAGCGGGCGGGAATCGGTGTCTGCATGGAAAATGTATCGTATGCATATCATACCGGAAAAAAGGTGTTAAACAAGGTGGATTTTTTAGCAGAACCGGGACAGCTTACGGGACTGGTCGGGGCTTCCGGCGGCGGAAAGACGACAATGCTTCGTCTTTTACTGTCACTGCTTGAACCGCAGCAGGGAACGATGAAGCTGTATGCAGATGGTAGTAATTCTGAACAGGCACTGCCGCTCTCTCCTGCCACCAGACAGCTTTATGCGTATGTGCCGCAGGGAAATGCGATGTTTTCGGGAACGATTGCCGACAATATGCGAAGTGTCAAACCGGATGCCACAGATAAAGAAATCATAGACTGTTTAAAAAGCGTGTGCATGGGAATTTATCGGACAGCTTCCGGATACCATTCATGAAAAATCGGGGAACGCGGGAACAATTTTTCAGAAGGGCAGGCACAGCGCCTTTCCATTGCAAGGGCACTGCTTAAAAATGCACCGGTACTACTTCTCGATGAAGCCACTTCGGCACTCGACATTGAAACGGAAAAACAGGTTTTAAAAAATATTATGGAAGATTCACTGCCGAGAACGTGCATTGTTACGACACACCGACCGACAGCATTGAAATTATGTAAAAATGTATATGCCATACAGGATACACGCTGCAGGCAGCTTTTGCCGGAAGAAATACAAAAAATCATCAGGGACTTTTAAAAATCCCTGATGATTTTTTGTATGCCGCCTGTTACGGATTCTTATGTATTAGCACATACCGACATCGCCCCAGTCAATCGCATCATAAGGCTGGTGTCCGATACGCTCCCAGTTTGGATAGCGGTTGCCGTTATCAACATCGTAGCTTCCCCAGTATTTTTCAAGCTGGAGTCCGCAGCCGTTGTAACGGAAAGCCGGACATCCGTTACAGCCGAAACGCTGGATATAAGAAGTTGTATTATTATAGTCCGGTGCATGCCATACACCATTCATGTATTTGCTGTCGCATTTCGGTGCGGAAACCCCGCTGTCTGTATTGTCACCGCTGGCAGCATATACCCCTTCATAATGCTCCTCTGTGTCGATAATGACAGGTTTTTCATAGTTTGCCATAACTGATAAACCTCCAATTCATTACATTTCTGTATTAGAATAATCCTTTTTATTTAGTCAGTCAATACTTTTGACCTATTTTTCAAAAAGTTTTAAATCCCGCAAAAGACGGCTGCGCTGGGAAGCCTTTTTAAAAATGGACAAGGTACTTGTCTTGCGGATTCTGCGGTTGTTTCTCAAAAAACGGATAAGTGTTGTGCACCACAGATATGGCCATAAAAGGATACAGTCGGAATGGCTGTTTCCCAGTTTCATCTGATGGTGGAATTCACAAAGAAACCCTGTCAGACTGCTGTTTTTTAAAAATACCATACGGTTAGTGCTGGAATGTCCGAATTCTTCCGCTTCCAGTATTTCATCCATTAAGGATGCATAGTGCTTGCGGTTGTGGGAAAGAGCCTCCTTTTCAGAAACATTTCCAAATAAAAATGAAATCTGCGTGTAAGGCAGTCCCAGATACAGTACACACAGAGCCGTAACCGCTTTCGCAAAATTTTCAAGCCGTGTTTTTTTTAGAAGCTGTAAAAGACCTCTTTTGTGTCCTGTGAGAGGCCGCGTTTCCAAAAGACTGTCCAGTCACATAACAGCTTTACACCAAAACCCGCACGCACAAAGTGCTGTAACATATGCAAAAGCAGATAGTACGCATCGTAGGGGTCAGTGGCGGCACAGATGGGATATCCCAGTATGGTTTTGTGAATCCTGTGACTATTATATTCAGGTAAAAGCGCCGCAATGTCTGTATTTAGTTCATTTTGTTCAAATGGTTCGGAAAGCATGGCATGCAGTTCAATATGAAAATGTTCCGAAGCCGTAAATACAGTATGGTGATGTGTCAGCTGTGTGGATTCTTTTTGAAATCCGTGGTTTTCCAAAACGCAGACAGCCTGTTCAAACTGTGCAGGATCTGGAATCAGCAAATCGATATCTCCCGACTTGCGCGCTTCCGGGACAGGATAAAGCTGTGCAGTCTGCCAGCCTTTTAAAAGCAGGACAGAAATGCCGGCTTCTTCCAAAAGGGTAATTAAAAAACTGCTGTAATATAACAGTCGGTAATTTTGCAGGACAATCTGCGTGCTTTTTATCTGTACCTGTTGCATTAGGTCTTGCGGGATTTGCGGTATCTGCAAAGTCTGTGCCGGTATAAAACTGCCGGTTTGATTCTGTATCGGCGTGAAATTTTGCGTTTCACACTGCGCTGCGCAGACATTGACGGCGGTAAGCGTATCATACAGCAGGGATAAGACACTGTGTCTGTCTGCGGTATGAATCAGTTCTGTCCAGTTCATATCATCCGAGTATTTTTTAAAGAAATCCGATATGAAACAGAGCTGTTTCCGGTCGGTGGATTCTTTGTCAAAGTCCGCAGCCGGGCTGGCTGAAAGCGCAAATTTTAAAAAATGAAGCAATATAAAATCTTCGTTTCTCATTTTCGTAATCCTCTCCATTTATGAAGTAACAGCTGCATAGCATCATTGTTTTTATAAAGTATGATAAAGACAAAATTCACTACTAACGTACAGCAGATCAGACGCAGTGTCATGTCGGGAATGATGCCGGTAATATGAAATGCAGCTGTGCATTTTTCGCATAAAAAATGAGCTGTCAGCCATACAGCGCCACATTCGATACAGTAGAGCAAAAGTCTGCGGTAATACGCAAATACCGGTGTCTGGAAGTGATACTTATATAAAACAAATGGTTCAATCCAGAGTGTTGTGGTAACGGTGCTGATAAAAGTTCCCATAAAAACGCCGAATGTACCAAAGCGTTGTGCCAGTATAATGGAAACAATCAGATTAATCAGTGCTTCGGCAATGGATTTATACCGGTCATACCAGAACAATCCCAAAGAATTTCTAAAAATCAGGCAGGAACGGGTAAGCCCCCGGATATAAAAATTAATGCACAGAATCCATACGATATCGGTTGTAAACAAATATTTTTCACCGAAACTCAGCACAATAAAGGGATTGAGCAGCTCAAACAGGCAGATTGCGGCAAAAGAAAACATCCAGTGGTTGAGTAAAAAGACGGAAGAAAAAATCGTCTGCACCCGTTCTTTGGAAGCTGTTGCGCCGAGGTTGCCGACGCTGGCGGTAATCCCCTGAAAGGTTTCGTTTAAGACCTGCTGGACAGAGCCAATCAGCAGATAATAATTGGAATAACAGCCGACACTGGCAATGCCGACAAAGCTTGAAATCAGCAGGTTGTCAGTGTTATTGACAATCACATCTCCGATTTTGTGCATCATCATGGCACGGATATTTTTTAAAATGTGCTTCCGCTCCTGCTTTTCAACAGGAGCAATATTTTTATCCCGCAGAAACGGGAAAATCCGCTCAGCTTTTTTTGAAATGTAAATGTTTGAAAACAGTGTCGTCAGGATATATACATATAAGTACAAAATGAAATTTTTCGTAAGCAAAAGGACCGCAATCTGGACAATATCCTGAAGCACCCATGAAACGGTTTTGGACAGTGTTCCAATGTACATGAGCTGATGGGCATCAAGCAGGGTGCGCTTGTATACAAACAGATAAGACAGCACTGTGTTAAACAGATACAGGATATAAATATAAGTCAGGTGCGGAATATCCGGTTTGTTTTTAATTAAAATGTCCATAAACGGAATGACACAGATTCCGGCGGCGGCAACAAACACAGCCACAAAGCGGTAAAACCACTGATACAGGTGCATAATGGATTTCTGCGCTTCCGTGTTGCCGTCTGCAATTGGTTTATACAGGGCAAAGGAAATCGCCGTTTCAATGCCCATTTCCGACAGGGACAGTACATTTAAAATGTCAGTAAATAGTCCGTTGATACCGACGTAATTTTCCGACAGCACATGGGTAAAAACAACGCGCACAACATATCCCATAAGAATTGCGGCGGCTCTGGAAAACAGGGCAATGCTGGTATTGTATGCAGAATACTGTGTACGCGATTTGCTGTTCAAAAAAAGACCTCCAATCATTGTGGTTTCATAAAATTACTGCCCTTTTTCAAAAGAAGAAGGTTCAGGAAAAAGCGCGGAAAAAGCGGTACTAATCTGTGTTTTGGCACGTTCAAAATCAATGGCTGTATTGGCGTCATTGATACAGATGATATCTGCTTTCTGCTTTTTAATGACAGACACAAGCTTTTTATTATCCGAAGACGCATTAAAATAGCGGAAGCTGCGGCAGACATTTTCCGCTGTAAAATAACCGGTCAGTTTCTGCCATTCCCGCAAAAGGTACTGGTTGACATCGTCTGCATGACGGAACTTGTGTAAACAGGTTGCATCTAAAAGTGAATACTCCTTTTCCCAGAGTGTTTCATAGGTTGATCTGCAAAGCGGTGAAGCGCCGTGTACCGTATAAAATCCGGAAAACAGCGGAAAAGCCAGTTCCAGAAAGTTATAACAGAAATAAAGTGGCGGATATCCGGGTTTAAAATAATTACGCCACTGATGGCGGATATTTTCACGTTTGTTAAAATATTTTGACAGCACCAGCGTATTATTTAAAAAGATATGTGACATGACCGGATTGGCGGGATTTGCAACAACCGGCTGTAAGGCAAGCATATCACAGGGCTTTCCGCTTTTAAAAAAATGCTGCGGCGTTACCGGGCGGATTAAAAAGACATCGTCATTAAAGTAGACAAAATTTTCTGAAAGTCCTGGTATCCGGTGCAGATTTAATTCAATAGTATGCGAATTATAAGTCGGCAGATACTGCGGTGGAATAAAATCCGTGTGTTTTATGATATGCAGTTTCGGGTGTGCGGTATTAAGCCACGCAGGAAGATGTCCCCATGTTACAAAATAAATATTATGAACCCAGGGTGCATTTTTTTCAATGCCGCGGAACCAGTATTTTAAATGATCCCAGTCGCGGTAGCGTTCTTTCCGGTTATCGGCTTCACTGCCGGATGCAAAATGGCTTTTTTCATCAAGCCATGCAGGGTCACTGCCATCGACCCATGTAATTACAAAATCTAGAGTGGAAGACTGCATACTTCTTTTTGTCATAAAATTGCCTGCTTTCTGTTGCCATGATATAACTTATATCATATATTTATAATGTTAGGGTCAAAAGCCTCCAACTATGATATGAGGATATTGTATGCTGCGCCTTCTTTATCCTTACATTTATAAACATACGTTATTGCGTTTTTCGCCCTGTTTTGCAGGGCTGTTCGTTCGTTAATGGTGTTTGTGCTCATTATATCATATGTTGCAATGAATTAGAAAGGTAAATGCAATGAAAAATAAACCGGAAAATAGAAATTTGCAGATAACCCGCCGGGCAGTCTGTATTCTTGCAGTCTGTGTGACTGTGGTGATTTTAGGAACAGCTGGACTGTGTTTGTATTTTGTATACAATAAAAAGCCGGTGTGGACGCAGGCAGATTTAACGGTGACACAGGAAGTTCTGCACAATCCGTACTGTGGCTGGTATCAGATTTACGGCTATACGCTGACGGACGAAAGTCAGACAGCCGGACAGAATCCGGCATGGAGTGTCTTGGATACAAAGATTTCTGCGGCTGTTGCACAGAGTGAAAGTGCCAATGACCGGCTGGCGCTGCTTCAAATCAATTTAAAACAGTTTGCAGACCGTGACCTTACCGAAAATGCGCTGGCAGAGCTGAAACATATCCTTACCCGCTGGGAAGAAAGCTCCTGCAGCCTGATTCTGCGTTTTTTATATGACTGGGACGGCAATGCGCAAAGCACTGAGCCAAACGACATTTCACAGATTGAAAAACATATGCGGCAGTGCGCACAAATACTGAATGAGCATAAAGACAATATCTATCTGGTGCAGGGAATTTTTATAGGAAATTACGGTGAAATGCACCACTCCCGTTTTTCATCCGAAGAGGAACAGATACAGCTTTTTACGGTTTTGCGGGGCAGTCTGGATGATGAAATTTATATGGCAGTACGTACACCGGCTCAGCTTCGTGCAGTTTTGGCGGCGGATCATCTGGATGAAGGACAGGCGGCGGTTATAAAAACAGGGCTGTTTAATGACGGTATTATGGCATCGGAGTCGGATTTGGGAACGTATACCGACAGAAGTCGTGAACTTTCTTATCAGGATGAAGTTTGTCTTACCGTGCCAAACGGCGGCGAAGTCGTATCCGATACCGTTTACAATGACGTTGAAAATGCAATGAATACATTGCAGACAATGCACGTATCGTATTTAAACCGTATGTATGATGAAAAGGTTTTAAAAAAATGGAAAAATCAGCCGTATGAAGACACGACAGGTTATGATTATATCGGCGCGCATTTAGGTTACCGCTATGAAATCAGCGGGACGGCATTTTCTTATAAAATGTTTGGACAGACGGCACAGCTTACGCTTTCAGTAAAAAATACCGGCTTTGCATCGGCATATTATGATCTTACGACAGAACTGCGGATATGTGACATGGAGGGAAATATCATACAGACACAGAATCTGGGTGAACAGTTCTCAACCACAGCATTACAGCCGGACAGCATAGTTACACTCTCCTGTCCGGTGTTTTTGCACATTGCAAAGGGAACTTATCAGGTTTATCTGAAAATGAGCAGTCCAAAGAGCGGTGAACAAATCCGATTTGCACTCACAGAAGAACCGACGGAAAACGGATACCTGTGTGGTACCTTTATATTCGAGTAAATAGAGTTCCGATATGGAATCAAACAGACAACAAAATACAGGCGTAAATTTATATGACCGTCAGGATTCCCACTGTATCACAGTTATCAAAAAAGACTTTTTTTTGACTGCGTTTCAGTGCCATGGAAACAGTTAGTTTATACTGACCGGAAGAAAGCGCTATAAGCGGGCAGTTAACGGATACGATACACTGCTCTCCCGCCGGGAGTTTTGCAATCTCACTCCTGCCAAGTACGGTGTTTTCTGACGGCAGACAGGGTGCATTATTTATATTATCAGCCGTACAGCAGACAGCAGACAGTGTTAAAATGACCGGCTCATACAGGGCGGCAAAGCCGGTATTTTTTATGGTAATTATAAATTTGGAACAGTTTTTATCTGCCGCGTTGACAGCGGATAAAACCAGACAATACCCCAGACGGCGGTCGATTTGTTCAAAGACGGATTCAGTTTTGTCTGTCTTTTGTTCTTTCCATTTTTGAAGTACGGTGCCGTCATACTGGCTGTTCAAGTAAGAAACGTGCATTTTGGTGAGCGTTTCAATTGCGGTATCCCCGTCATTGTATGGATTCGGCATGATAACCTCCCCACCGTTATAAACCTGCATACACCGTTCCTGTTGAAAAGAAAGCTCTGCGCTCCTGCTCCACTTTCCGTCACCGGAGTTTACGTTCCCCCAAGACACATTATCAGAGGAAATATTACCGGAGACGGTATCCCCGGCGGCATAAGTGCCGTAGTCGGTTTCAGAGCCGGTGATGGCATCGTTATACAGTCCGGTCAGGGAAAGAATCCGTCCGCGTGTGCCGGTATCCGTATATTCAGAAAGTCCCGTTTCAAGACTGCGCAGCTGTGCGGGCGTGCGCACTGCCATGGCGACAGCGCCTTTTGTGGCATGATAAAAGCTGTCTATCAGACGACAGAGGCTTTGTCTGTCGCAGAATTTGGAAGTATGCATTTCTCCCCAGCTTCCGATAAAAAGTCCCTGTGTAGTGTAGATATGTGCAGCATATTTGTAAATGATACTGCCAAGCTGGTCCATATGGGACTGGATTTGTGAAAGTCCAGCAGGTTCGTGTTCCATGCCTTTTCCTTCATCATCATAGATAATCCGCAAGATCATGTCTTTGTCATGACGGGCAAAAAAAGACAAAATTTCTTCAAAAACCGTAAGTGCCGGTGTATCAAAACTGCGTGCAGCATAATTTCCGATACAGACACGTACCAGGCACAGGGATTCCTGTTTTTTTAAACACCACTGCAATTCCTCAAAATCAGGACGTTCCGGGAGGGTAAACGGATAAATGCTGTACCACCCTCTTTTGGGATTAACCGTGTGGTCATCTGCTTTTTCAATGGATAGATACGGCTTAAATTTATTGTGTTTTTTGAATATCATTGTTATAACGCTCCGCTTTCGGTACATTTTTAAAGATTTTCTGCCGGATTAAAACGGCAAGAATACTAAAAAACATATGAAACATATAGCCGATTGGTTTTAAACCGGAGTGCATGCTCTTTCCGTGTTCTCTTAAATGCATGGCCGCCGGAATTTCCACAATATTAAAATCTGATAAAAGCATATTGGTAATCATATTTGCATCCGGGTACTTTTCATCAAAATTGCCGAATTTTGAATAGCACAAGGCGGCACGGCGGCTTAATCCCTGTAATCCCGTTGTCGGGTCCATGATGGTACGTCCTGTTGACCACTTGATAATATGGCGGAATAAGAAAAATGCAAAACGTTTTAAAGCCGAGGTTTCAAAGTACGGACTGTCGTTTAAATAGCGTGACCCCAGTACAATATCGGGATAGACACCGTTTTCATCAGGCGTCTTTAACGCACGGTACAGATTGATTAAATTACCGGCATCGTGCTGTCCGTCTGCATCCATCTGAATGACGTAGCGGTAATTACAGCGGATTGCATACTTATAGCCAAGCTGTAAGGCACTGCCGTAGCCGAGGTTAAATACATGCGTGACAACGGCATGGTGTCTTGCTTTGACGATCCAGTTGGTGTTATCCGAAGAAGCATCATTCATAACCAGAATATCAGCAAATTCAGCAATTTCAGGCTGCTCCAGACGGTCTAAGACCTTGGAAATATTTTTTTCTTCATTATAAGCAGGTATAATAATTAAAACTTCTTTCTGCATTAATTTGTCCTCCGCAATTATCCCTGTAAGATTTGCATTATAGCTTAAGGTAAGTAAAGTAAATCACGAATCATATGAATATCGTTTTCAAAATGGCAGGCTTTTTGTGCTGCCTCCCTGCCAAAACTTTCGGCAGTCTGCGGATGCTCTATCAGATATTCCACCGCATTTGCAATGCCTTCCGGTGAAAACGGACAAAGCAGACCGTCTACACCGGAAACAATCTGTTCGCGGTTTCCGCTGCAGTCGGATGCCGCAATAGCACAGCCAAGCACCTGTGCTTCCTGTATGGCAATGCTCTTGCCTTCAAAACGGGTTGCATGAATATAAAATCTGCCATTTTAAAATACGGATACGGATTGGTCTGCATTCCTAAAAAAATAAAATGGTCTTCTACGTGTAGTGACCGGGCAAGCTGTGTGAGTCTGCCGTATTCCGAACCTTCCCCGATAATATACCAGTACACCGGGTACTGCTTTTCTAACAGCAGTTTGAGGGCATAAACCGCACAGTCAAATCCTTTCTGTGGTGTCAGTCTGCCAACCGTCAGCAGACGGATTCCTTCATGCATGGACTTTTCGGCGGGTGAAAGTGCCTTTTGCCGGATTGCTTCGGTGTCAATCAGGTTGTGAAAAACCGAAAGCTTCTGCTGACATTCTGGATAGACACCGGCAAACACACCGGCTGTTTCATTGGAAACTGCAAAAATCCTGTCAAAATCCACATAACAGTCCTTATCCAGTCTGCGTGTATACCCTGCCTGTACATAGTCAACATGGATAAATGCCGCTTTTTTAGCGGCAGATACATGATCGTGTACATAGTAGGCAGAACCGCCCTCAATATACGAAACCGCTAAGTCAAAATGCGTGTCAAATCGTTCAGACCCGTCTGATACAATCCGCCACAGCAGCTTTTCAAGCGGTGTGTTTTTGCGGTTTAAAAACAGATAGGACAGGTTATGAAAAAATGCACCATGGCAGAAATTTTTTATGAGTACTGTCTTAAAAAGAAGAAATTTTCCTTTTTTAGATAAGACCGATTCCCAACAGAAATGACGGTTGAGCAGGTGGACATAGGTGGGCAGTTCACGGACGAGTTCTCCCTGTCCGCACAATACATATAAAGAAATATCATATTCGTTTTCAGGCAGTTTTTTTAACAGGGTTATCAGCGCGGTTTCCGCACCGGCGCGTCCCAGTGTATTGATTACAAATAAAATTTTTTTCTTCATACGTACTCCAATATTAAAGTTCTGTTTTGTTTTTTCCGGTCAGCTGCTGTAATTCTGTAAGAATCCGTTCATTTTCCTGGTTTAAAAGGGAAACCTGCATGGCAAGTTCCTGATTTTTGCGGCTTAAAACAGAAACATATTCGGAAATCTTAAACAAAAACAGGACCAGAAAGGCGGATAAAATCATCTGTGCAGGACCGGAAAAAACAGCGAAAGTCCAGGTACAGAAGCTGAGTGCCGGAATAATGCCTGCAAGAATAAAAAACAGTGCAAACAGACACCACCCCAGTAAAAAGCCTTCTTTTAATTTTTTTCCGGCATAAGACAGCATTGCACAGACAAACAGCAGGATTCCGAATACAATGAGTATTATGCGAAGTATTATAGGCGGCATAGTATAATTTCTCCTTTCTTAGTGCGGGGGTTCATTTTTGCGTATCCGGGTACACCTGTCCGCTTGGGCGGGTGCCGGAAACCTGTTTTAAAATCGTACCGTTGCAGAAAATATGGTTTTTCATATGCTTTTCCAGCCGGCACAGTCTGAAATATGAAAATGTCCATCCGGCAAATGCACCAATTGTCAGTCCGCCGCCATACCAGACGGGACTGGTATTTAACAGACAGATACTTGAAGCCAGTGTCATCAGACAGAAAATACAGCCGGTATACAAAGCACCGTTTAAGTCGTTAAAATAATATAAAAACAAAAAGACCGGATACATTAAAAACAGGATAAAATATCCGGCGGCAAGGCACGGGTATACCTGAATAATCGTGCCGGTATAGCCGAAGCGCTGAAGCACAATCAGGCTGACTAAAAAAAGCACGGTTGAAATAATAAACTGAATCCGCACCAAAGACATCAGTTCATCTGCAAGCAGACGGAACATACGCATGCCGGTTTTTTGAATGTCAAGCAGCCGTCCGCCGATAATGGCTTCCGAATACTGTTTGTATCTGGCATTGAATTTCATTTCAACCAAAACAATAAAAATAATGCTTGCAGAAATGTTCGTAAACATCGCCACGCATGAAGCATAATCATACGTTTCAGCACACACGAAAGAACCGGCAGTCCGGATTTGTAAATCAGATGTCCAGAATACAAAATTATGCACGAACAGTCCGAGTGTGTAAAAAGTATTGGCAAGAATCAGTTTCCGGTATTTTGCAATGTGTTTCAGTATTTTTTTATATTGGTGGCTGTATTCCGTAAAATACTGCGTAAGCAGTGCTAATCCAAGGGATGCCGTAATTAAAAAGCCGGCAGTCAGAGCAAGCAGCATGGACATACAGACACTGATACCTATATAATATACCAAAAATAACGATAAGAAAAGGCTGATTATACTTCCAACAGCATAAAAAAGTGAAATCTTTATATAGTCCTTGCAGATTGATAAATACATCATCGTATAAAAAATAAAGGACAACGCGATAAAACAGCAAAAGGATATAAAAACGTATGCCGGGCGTACTCCGCCAGAGAGCCACTCATGCAGACAGAATGGAATCCCCATCAGGCAGCAAAAAAGAGTCTGTATCAGCAGTCCGAGGTAATAGCATGGCATAATATCTGCATAAGTTTCTTCAAAAATAACATCGGAAATGTATCTTGAAAGAACGGCATTTAACGGCGCGCTTGCCAGCAGTGAAAAAATAAAAATATAAAGCACGGTGTTCTGGAACAGCTGTTTTTCATAATACGATTCTTGCGTGTAGCCCAAAAGCCGCTGCATGATAATCAGTGTTACAATGACAAGCAGCATCGGTGCAATGGTAATGACAATACTGTATCCGGCACCCGCAATGTGGCTGCTCATAGATTTTTTATTAAAAAATTTATTTAATCTTAAACCAACCCCTGCCATAAATGGCTCCTTTCTTTAAGACGTTTTTTTCTTTGTTAATTCCCTGTAAATGTCGGCATAGGTGCTGCGCATCTGTTTGATGGTGTATTTATTCATCAGGCGGCGGTAGCCGTTTTCACCGTATTCGTGCCGCATTTTTTCATTGGCGGCGAGTGTCAGCATCGCATTTGCAATTTCCTCGATATTCATAATATGCGTTAAAATGCCTGCCTCACCGAAGTCATCGGATTCGCCGAGTAACAGCCCCTTACAGTTACCGACATCGGTTGCAATCACCGGGCGGTGAGCCGCAAAGCTTTCAAGAATCGTAAGCGGCTGGCCTTCGCTGACACTGGTAAGAATCGTAAAGTCCATTTTTCCGATGTAGTCTTTGACCTGTACCCTGCCGGTAAATACAATATCTTCAATCTGCATATCCCCGACAAGACGGAAACACTCTGAAGCATAAGTTTCGTCTTCATCAGCAGGTCCCATAATCCAGAGCTTTAACCGCGGGTTTTTCTGTTTTGCATAGGCAAATGCCATAATCAGTGTTTTGACATCTTTAATCGGCGTGACCCGTAAAATTGCTCCAATATGAATCATTGGGTCTGCCGGGTCTTTTTGTGGAATATTCCGGTAAAGTGCGGGACGTATGCCGTTGGGTGTCACAATCGTTTTTTCTTCGGGACAGCCCAATTCAATCTGTAAGGTGCGGGCATGTTCAAATAAAGAAGTGACTTTATCCGCAGTCTGGTAAGCAAACAGTGACATTTTGGCAAACTGTTCAATCCACAGATTTTTATACAGTCCCCGTATCCACGAAGCTTTGATGATTTCTTCTTCACGTTCTCTGGTATAAATGCCGTGTTCCGAGATTAACAAGGCACTTTCCGGGTGCAGCAGTTTTGCCATACTGCCAAGCACACCGGAATAGCCGGTTGCGACACAGTGGTATAAATCTGCTTTTGGCAGATCGGACTGCATGGCAAGAAAAAGCGGCAGGTACATGGAGCGCATTGTCCATAAAAAGTCGGAAAAGATAATTTCACTGTGTTTTTCTTCGTAACATTCAATAACGGCATCTAAAAAATCCGGTCCCATCAGCAGGGCATTTAAAGAAAACTTCCGGCTTTGCAGCAGTGTTGTCAGTGTTACCCAGTCAGTATCTTTGCCAAGCAGCAGGCTTTTTAAGGCGGCAGCTTCTTTTGCAGACAGATGGCAGTGCTTCCGTGACTTTCCCTTACCGGTCCACTCACAGTCATTTAAGTAAACTTCGTGTACTTCGGTGACATTTTCCGGCAGGGTATACTGGAATTTTTTGCTGATGCTTCTGTCGGAAATAATTGCAAGGACACTAAAACTGACGCGGGGAAAAGAGCAGATCAGATTGTTAATCCAGCCGGAAACCCCGCCGACAACGTAAGGGTAACATCCTTCAGCAATAATACATATTTTCATAAACTGCTCCTTTCCTTATTTTTTAAGCGATATGGTTACGGTATCACGCTCCGGAGTGATAAGATAAGCACCATCCTCAATCTTTTCAGCAGCGGCACCGTCTATGTCTTCAATTTCTTCATTGTGCAGGCGCAGCATAAAGAAAGTGTCTTCACTGCGGTTTTTGATTTGCAGCGTAATGGTATTACCGGTGCGCATACTGCTGTAATCCACGGCTAAAAAGGCGCGGATACGGCTGGCTGCCTGAGTGACCGTACAGCTTTGATAAACCGATTTAGGCGGTAGATAGGCTGCCAGTGCTGTCGCCGTTTTCTGGTAAAATTTATCCCACAGAACATTTTCATCATTCTCCTTCGGATTACAGATTTCCGTACAGTCAACACCGATACTTGAATAAGCAAGTGCCGTATTTAAGCTTTTTTGTATAAAATCATTTTTATAACTGTAGGCAGTGCCGTCTGACAAAAGTTTCATCTGCAAAACATCATTTCCCACATACGCAAATAAACAATTCCCGTCATTGCTGCTTTTTTCGGTAACAATAGTCTGCAGTGTATTTGTCAGTTCCGGTGAGCCGTTTAAAACTTCGGAAATCTCACTTTCCTTTGCATAAAGAGAAAGAAAGCGGTAGTGCTGTAAAAAAGTGCGGTAAACAGAAGTATCTTTTTGCAGCTTTTCGCGGATGGAGGTATCCGTATCTCTTGTGGAAGACAGCCCGGCTTCAAACTGTTTTTCATGTAACAGGCGGAAAAAATACTCCAGTTCCTGCGATACCGGCTCGTGTTCATCCTGATAATGAAACTGCGGTGTAAACAAAAAGGTAAAGCGGCTGTTTAAATACTCTGACAGTGTGGAAATATCCGGCCAGATGACATTTTCAAGTACCGAAGCAGTGTTACGGCTGTAATCGGCATCCATGGCATCTTCCTGTTCAAAAGCAAGAACAGGATAATTGATAATGGAAACGGTCTGTGCATTGACAACCGGTGTAACGGCATAGTCCTTTAATTCATAAAGAATGGCATTTAAAATGCCAAATCCCCCGGTATCCGACAGGTAATCTCCGTTGACACAGAAAATGTAAGCGTTTTCAAGACTTTTCCGCCAGAATACGGCAGGACGGTCTTCTGTTTTAATCGTGCCGTATACGGAACTGTCCAGTTCTGCCGCCATATAAGTCTTGGTGGCATTTCCCGGAATATACCACGGCATATCCAGAGAAAAGTCCTGATATTTTTCTTCGTCTTCATTGTTTGCAATATACCAGGATTCACCGCCCAGTAAAAAACCGCTGTAGAGCTTATAACCGGATACGGTAAGCGATGGGGACACTGCATTTGCAATGCCTAAAAAATCCATTAGGACACTGTTGTTTTCTATCGTATTAAAATCCGGCAGGCTGCACCATACAATGGATATGCCGTAACTGGTCAGCGTTGTAAGAAGAGAAAGATCGCTGTTACAGTCTACAAAGTCGGCATCAAGCAAAACCGCATCGGGCAGCTTTTCGCGGTAGGTGCGGTAATCCGAAATCTGCCGGTACGTCAAAAGATTACGCTTAGTATAGGTACACCATTGACGGATTGTTGTACCAGATGCAGAATCCGTATCGCCGATAAAGACGATAAAAGCATGCGAATCCGACAGTACGGCGGCAGAATCTGTCTGAACCGTAAATTGTGTACCGGCATCAAAAGGAGCCGTTTCATTTGCGTAGATATTTTCATCGTAACGGTTATATTTCTGTCGTACAAGACTTGATCCCTGAAACAGAAACAGTACGAGCAGCATAATACAGCTGATGGTAAAATAAATTCTCTTTGTCAACATCTGGTGATTCATAATACTCCTATTCCTGAACAATTTGCTGCGAAGCGGTGATTTTTACTGGTTATAGTTATAGTCAATCGAAAGACTAAACGGGCTGGATTCATTCTGAATCAGCCGGTAACAGATAAACTCGTCATCTTCGTAATAGACGGTCATATCCTGTGGGAACAGCTTTCTAAACTGCTCCGCCCAGTAATACATTTTGGACATGACAATCCAGCGGTTTTCCCCTTTATAAGGATTGATACCGGCACTGGAAGGAAGTGTCTTTGCAGCGCCTGTGCGGGATATGGACTGACCACTGTCCGCATAGGAAACGGTATAATCCAGAGGGATTTTTTCTATATAAAAGTAGACATATTTCGTCGGAATAATAATCCGCTGTCCCTGCGCGGCATATTTTAAGTAACGTAAAAATGTAATCGTTTCGTAATGCTGTCCGCGTCCTGCAAGCATCTGAAGTTCGTCATTGGCGGATACAACGGTAAATGTCGTATTTCTGCGCTCGGATAAAATCTGTCCGAGGCAGGTGATGGCGCCGTTGGTTTCAAGAACACTGACACGCGGTGCGAGGATATGGCTGCGGATTGGAAATACCATACATGCGGCGGCACAGATGATTCCCGAAAGAATCAGGGAAATACCGTTTGCAGCACGCGGCTTTTTACAACTATAAAGCACAATGCCCGCCGGTAAATCAAGAACAAGTGCATACAAAACCGTAAGCATATACGTGAGGTAAATTCTTGAACGGTTCTGATCCATAAGCTGCGGCAGACCGATATTTTTTGCATTAAACAAAATCAGAAGAAACAGCAGAAAAATACCGGTGCTGATTTGAATAAAGCCATAATCGGACTGCTTTGCGATACACATACCGATACCTGCAAAGACTATGAGGGCACACAAGGATAAAATGACCGCAGCAAATAATGCGCCGTCCTGTGCAAAAATATCTTCCTGAATATCATTTGATAAGGTCTGGTAAAAATGCTGCAAAAAATGTGTCGTTTTTTCCAACGTGGAAACAGACGGAGTCAGCACCGGTTCAGTGTCAATATCCTGTGCCAGATTTTCCGGTTCAGGTGTTACCTCTTCTTTTGTAGTGTCCGGCAGGGCAATCTGTGATGAACCGGAAGATGATGTATTTGCTTTATTTTCGTTGCTGTCCTGATTCTGGTTTGTTCCGGAGGAAGACCTGCCGGTCAGAATATTGATGCCCCAGCCGATAGAACCCTGCATCGGTTTTCCGCAGAGTGCCGCGGTAAACATCGGAAGAACCCCGATAACAACGGCTAAAAGGACAGCCCCCATCAGCCGGAAAAAATAGCGCGGCCGGAAAAAACGCACGCAAAAGCCTATCACGATGGCGGCACAGAACAGTCCGGCAATCATTGTGTCGTAAAAATGGACGGCAATCGTCATGCTGAAACACGCACATGCTGCCGCTAAATCGGTACAGATAATCCATTTTCCGGCATTTTCTTTCATATCCTTAAAAAATGCGAATAAAAAGTAAATACACGGCAGGATAAACAGCATGCCGTATTCCTGCGGCAGTGCGCTGATAAAACGGATCGTACAGTTGCCGTGGTATAATGATGGAACCAGATATAAAAACAGTCCACCATAGGCGGCAAAGGAAGAACGGCATATGCAGCGGATAAAGGTAAACAAAACCAGATGCAGATAAAAGGTCTGCACCACGGAAAACAGCCGCAGAATTACATAAGTATCTATATGAAAAACCGTATGGATATAATAAATGATGCAGTGAAATCCAAACGGGTAAACACCGGCGGCAAAAATATTGTTTTTAGACATTTCATTTATCCAGTAATTGTGTACCGGCAGGTCGGAAACCGTATAACCGTACTGGATAATTTCATTGCTTCCATATATATAAAGAAGCCACACGGATAAAAGGGTAAATAATACATATTCTGTTTTATGCCGTCCGATGATATGAAAAATATTTTTACAGGCATTGCACAAAATGTCTTTTATCCGTGTAAAAACAATGGCAAAGAAAGTTTTTATGCCCATCGTTTTAGAGGAAATTTTTCCAAGGAGTGCAAGCTGCCGGATTCCCCATGCCTTAAATGCTTTCCGGTACTGAATAATAATGACGGCAAAGACAGGCATAACCGTAAATATAAGCAGTGTATATATAGAAGAAATATGCAGAAGCTGCAATATAAAAACGAGGTTCATAATGTAAAATTACTGACAGTAATATCTAACATCAGCCGTTCACCGGTTCTTCTGCCTTTATATTTTTGATGAAAAACCAGTTCCGGCAGTACAACCGTAAGGACTGTATAAATTATAAAAAGGCATACTACCTGTAAAATCGTATGTACGGTCATAATGGTTATCCCTCGTTTCCAATGAAATAATGTAAGTGTCAAAAGGTTTTAAATGCGGTTAAATATACGGAACAGTTCCAAAGTATCGTTATCAATCGGAATATCCGACTGGCGCAGGGCTTCCAATACATCAAAGAACCGTTTGCGGTCTTTGGTGGTATAGTAAAGCTGAAGCAGACACTTATAAGGAATTAAAGTTCCGGCAAGTTCATGTCTTGCAGTTTCACACCAGTGTGCGGCTGCGTCATACTCTTTTACGGCAAGCAGCTGCTGGACAAGCCATTCGTAATAGACGGGACGGGCTGCGGTTCCATCTTTCTGACAGAGTGTATGCATGGCATCTTCCAGAATGTGAACATAAGTGGCATATTCTGAAAATGGAAAGACGTTCTGTTTTAAAATCGGAACCATCTGCTCAATGAGTTCTGCCGCAGTTTTTCCAGCATCTTTTTCATCTGCCAGCATTTCTTTGTGCTTTGGGAAACACTGTTTCTGAAAGCACCCAGTTCGTCACGCAGGGCACTGGCAGCATAATGGGATACTTCGGAATCTGCACTGTTTAATGCAAGTGATATTGAACCGAGGGAATCCCTGTAATCGTTTCGCAAAACGTTCATCATGAGCTGGCGCTGGTTTTTATAATCGCTGACCGCAATGGTCTCTTCAATCGGTGCAATGTTACGTTCACGCTCTAAATCGCTGCGTTCAACCTGCCTGATTTTTTCCTTATTAAAAATAACATCGGACAAATCAACTTTTTTGTGAAACAGCAGTTTATGAAAAAGCATGCTGCATACAAAATACAAAATACCAATTACCGGACAGAAAAGCATCAGGAAAAAACGGATAAAACAAGCATTTTTCCTTTTTTAGTCCGCCGGGCTGTCAGCATTCCCCAAATCAGATATGCGGCGACAGCGGCTGTATTTAAAAGCAGCACCGCACATAGTAATAAATTGGTAGTAGACATAGTTGCTCCATTCTGCCGGATGGCAAATCCTAATCTTTAATGTCGGTTACAAGGCGGTAGCTATAGCCCGCTTCAGCGATTCGCTGCGTGACATAGCCTGCATCTTTCGGACTGGTGTTTGCAAGCAGGACATAAAGAAATCCGTCGTTAATACTGCCCAGATAATCCGAATTACGGAACAGACGTTCCAATGCGCGGCTGGCATGTGCAATACCCTCTGCTTTCGGTGTAATCTGTATCAGTGAACAGTCCGTGAGTCCTTTTTGCTGCGCATGCAGAAATGCTTTAACAGAGTGCGGAATGCTGCGGGTTCTAAAATCTTTGTGCCGTTGATATAGCGTTCATGCTCCAGCACATCAATATAGCGGTTTGCACGCAGTACGGCATTCTGAATCAGGTACCCGATAACCTGAAAGCGGTTCATAAAGGAGAGATTTAAGCGGTCCCATGAAATATCCCACAACATAATAATAGATTGGATTTCATCATTGGATAAAATCGCAGCTGCCATAAGCGGAACATTTTCTGTTAACTGTCTGTTGACAAAACAGTACGGTTTTTAAACGCTTCAACCATCTGCGTGTATTCTGTATAGGCAATTGAGTTGCCAAGTCGGCGGGCAGATTCCGAGGTAGAGGACATCAGCCGCGCATAATTTCTGTTGGATACATTGTAAATTGCAACGTCACGGCAGTCCATCAGCTGTGAAACAACTTCCGCCGCATGGAAGAATACGCTTTCAGGTTCATCACTGTCCAGTGAGGTAATTTCAAAATTTTCCCGATACTGTCGCTTTGGTTTACAACCTGTGTTTCAAGGTCATTTTTAGGCGGGTATTGATTGCATTAATTTCTTCAATATCCTTTAAACGGTTATTTAAATAGGTTATCTCATCCGCTTTGTCAGCCTTCATGGAAGAAGCTGGTCACGCAGATAGCCGACACTTAAACCCAGAATCATCAGCTGCGCAATCCATACATAAGTATTGTAATCCAATGCGACTTCAAAACCGGTGCGGTGGTACATCTGCCGGAAAAATATCCGCCAATTGAAAGAATGGCTGAAAAGAAGCCTGTTGCTGGCCATATACAATAGCAAATAAAAGTACATATAATAAGTAACAGTCCAGCCAGTGCAAAATAGGCACTTTCCGTTACACGGTTATTTATCATAAAAACGGGATAAAGCAGATCATATTTTCAATGAATGGCAGCGCTGCCTGAAAAATATGAGACAGCCATTTCTTTACATTATGTTTTGTACCGGTCGTTTCTTTATTTATTATCAACTGCTTTTATGTTTCTGAATATGTTTGCAAAGCATCTGGATACAGGCTTTTGCATCGTAAAAACAGGTGCAGGAAACTTCATCTGCAGGTTATATGGCAGACGGCTGTCAATCCACAGCGTTTCATCTCCGGTATTCTGTACTCACGGTGTGTCGAAAGTGCAAGGCACGAATCAATCTGCAGACAGAGTTCATTGGCAGAAATGCCGTTGTCCGCGCCCATAGTAAAATGGTGTTTTAAATCGTCCGCTTTTACCAGACGGTATAAAAATTCTGTCATATCTGACAGATAAAACGGCATATACAAGTCTTTGATAAAGTGACTTTTCCTTTTTTTTCTGTCAGGCTTCCATACAAAGCTTTGATAAACAAAGTCTGCCTGTCTGCGGATTTTGGCAGATAAACAAAGTTCATTAATACGCAGTGTCAGGATATCCAGTCCGGTTGTTTCCTATAATTACAGCAGATTTCCTCTCCGTTTTTTAATGCATTTGCCTTGCAGGCTGTGGCATAGTTTTCATGGAAACTGTTTTCCGGTTCTGCCATCTGTTTTGTAATTGCAGCATATTCATCCTCCGTAATCCGAGATATTTCATCAGAAGACAGATAGATAAAACGTCCGAATTGTAAAAGGGAATATGCGGTTAAAATGTTATACAGCCCGCTGCAATAAGATGTAATTTCACGAAATCCGTTTTCCCAGTGATAGTTGCTGTCAAAAGCACCGGTAAAAATCGTTACATCCGGGCGTACACTTTCAAACACTTCCTTAATACAGTTGTTCTCATAAGAAAAATGATACTGCTCATATACGTGTTTATATTTATTGTGATATTGATGGGAGCCGGTTAATACGTATAACTTCAGACCTTCTTTGTTGAATTTCTGAAGTAAAGCATTGACTACGGTATTACAGCCGCCAATGATGAATACTTTCATAGTCCCTCCATACAGCCGTTTTGTTTTAACAGTAAAATAAATTCTTTTGTATCCTGTAAGGCATTGTCATATGAAATATGATACAGTCCGGAAATTGTTTCTGCTGTTTCTTCTATTGAAAAGTGTTTTTTTAAACAAATCCAGATATGGTATCCGGTTTCGTTTGTCATAACAGGTGCATGATAAGAAGCATCTGCATATAGGTGGACGTCTGTGGAAATAATCCAGTACGAACCACAGGCATAGCGGATGGTTAAATCCTTACGAATCATTTTGATTTCACCTCTGTAAAAAACTGCATTTATTATAGTATATTTGCAAATGCCTGTAAAGATTGCAATCCATTATTAAAGTCATTATTACTAAGAAGCATTTTACGATTCGCGGATTTGTATAATGCTATAGTCAGCACTGCCCAATGCATCCGTGACGTGGACAATATGCCGGTAACGGGACAGCCATTTTGTTGTGATGCCCCCGTATGCGGCTGCTTCATCTTCGGATGCGCCTCCTGCCAGCATATATTTAAAAGCACTGTGGCGTAAATCCTGAAAAGTAAAATGCTTGTGAATCTTTTGACATTCCATGCCAAGTTCAATATAGCGGTTTAAAATGCGCTGGGCATCACGGACTTTTAAACGTGTCTGATGTTTGTTATAAAAAACAGCACCTTCAATACGGTTATATTTTTCAATATATGTCTGCAAGAGGTCATTTATGTCTTTTGGAAGACGGATAATACGGCTTGTTTTGCGGGAAGGCGGAAACTGGATACAAAACCGTTCCTGCACATCAATGACAATGTGTTCTACATCCAATTTACTGATTTCACTGCTGGTTAATCCGCATTTTACAGCCAGTGAAAAGACTAAAAATGCCGTATCATCATCTGCATCTGCGGCAAGCTCTAACAAAGCATTGATTTCAGAGTCTGTAGGAAGATTTTCTTCCAAAAGTGTTTTATCCTGATCCGGCACAATGATGTCATTAAAGTAATTATAATAGGAAATGCTTTGCTGCTCACGGCGGTAACGGATATATTCACATAGACTGCGCATAACCGAAATGCGCATGACCAGTGTGTTGTAAGACAATTTTTTCTGTGTATACCGGGCATTTAATTCATTGATATAACATTCCGCAGCTTCTTTTGTAAGCTTTAACGGATCTGTTTTTGTAAGCTTTGTAAAATTTCTGATGATATTTAGGTATTCTTTTCTGGTTCTTGCGGATAAATTCGTCTGATAAAAAGTCCAGATGGAACTATTGAATTCATCACTTAATTCATCTGCTATATTTGCAGGGGTGGTTTCCAGCCATTTTCAAACGTCCTTTCTTTATTTATTTTAACATAAATCATTTTACTATAATTGACCACATGTCTATATAGGTTTACAAAACAACTCCCTCTCCATATCATAAAATCCACATACCTATAATTAAGAAAGGCTTCCAAACGGCACTCCCCATTTGCATTTTTTCCTCATTTTATTTATAATGTTTATTAATTATGGACACATATTGAACTTCAACAGAATGGAGATTTTATTTTTATGGAACAATACTCAAGACGTTTTATCGAAGAATTGGAAAAACATATCGATCCTACTATCATCGAATTTTTTGAAAAGAAAAGAAATTTATTAAAATTTCCATGTAACAGCATGACGGAATTAATAGATGAAACCTTAATGAACTATCTGGAAGGTAAAACCAGTCGTGAAGATTTAATTCCTGTTATCAACAAAATTAAAAAATCGCGTTTGCAAAAAACCCGCTGGTACAAATCCTATATTACGGACATTGAAAACCATGACACTTGACGATCCGAAGCACCCGGTCGCTTCCGTCATCAATATATGGCACGCTCTCTCCCAATTGACCATGTTAAATATTTTCGGGGACAAAGAACTGATGAAATTATTGAAGAATACAAAGAACGTGCGACTGTCTGGAAAATGATGCCAACAGCCTGCTGATTTCGTTTCCTGGAATTGTTTTACGAACAATTCTATTACAACCTCATTAAAAATGATTTAATGATTAATGCATGGAAATATATCGAAACCGATTTAGCCGGAAATATTGATTCTTACCTCTAGAATGTTTCCGGAGGAGCTATTGAAACCGCTTTTAGTCCTTCCTCATTTAACCCTGATGATGGAAACTGCATCCAATAATCTCTTAAAGAAATTATCACGGATGACAACGGTGAGAATTACTTAAGTAACTGTAAATAACGGAAAACTCACTCCGCCAAAATCAATGGACAGTAACGATTTAAAACTGGTAAATGCCTTTATTTCCAATATTAATATGCAGGAATTTTCAAAAGAGAAACCGTGGTTGTCGATTTGAATACACTTGGCAAGGAAGTAGTTGATTATCATGTCGGAATGACAGGATAATATGAACTATATTTCTTAGCTGAACGTCCTTATGCAATTGCTCCAGTTCGGTGAAATTTTAAGTAATGCCATTATTCAGAAAAACTGATTTCATTACTCCTTTCCGCTTCTTATGATATTTTAACAAATAACCTGTCCGGATTATCTGCTATGCCATGAAACGCGAACAGATTGCAAACCAGGAAACAAAAATGAATGAATACAGCTATACTTATTTCCAAAAATTGTCCGTTTTAAATTAAAAAAACAAAAAGAAAAATATGCAGCTGATTCAGGAAAGTCTCTTCAGGAATTTGTGGAGAAAATCAGATTGCTATCAAACACTTTGAATTAAGAAACGGTATCTTCATTATTCAGTTTCGCCACTTCCGACGCCGAAATTGAAGACTTGAATTTTGGACCGGACAAAGCTCATTCAATCCAATCTGAATTATAATAAGTCTACATTTTTTATTTTAGCAGCCTCCTACCGTGAGGCTGCTTCTTTTATATTCCGGAAATGCTTTTATATTTCTTCATGCTGTTTACGCATTTTATTATTTTGTCGTTTTTTTCATTAAATAACACCTTTTAATATGCATAAACCCTCACAAAACTGAGTATTTACTATTCCTTTACTTCGCTTATTTCCATTATTTTTTCAATCGTCATCAAAAATGTAGATAATTTTAGAGTAAAACTCAAAAAGAATTTTTTCCGGCATTTCAAAATGTAGTGATTTTTAGAGTAAAATTCTAAAAATGTAGTCATTTTAGAGTAAATCATAATACAAGCCCACAGAAAATCCCCTTTTAGCATTAATAGAATAAAAATAACTTATTGATATTGTTTTTCTACATTTTTATTGGGGTGTTTTACTTGGTTGTCTACATTTTGCTTAAACACTTTTGTTGCATTTTGCACATAAAAATTTATTACAAAATTAGGAATGTAGTATAAATTTAGAGTAAAATCTCAAAAATTTTAAATTTCTCTTCAAAAAAATCTCAAGAAATTATGTAGACAAATTTAGAGTAATCTAACTTCTATTTTTCAAAAAGACAAAAAAATCAAAAAAATTTGATTTCATGTAAAATGGATAAAAAACTAGTAAAACACTTCATTTGATTTTATCTTGGGTTTTCCTGTTAAATATCATGTGGAAAGGTGGTGAAAATTTTGGATAACTTTGCAAATATCGGTAAAGCAGTTCTGATTCAGTCTATTGGTCTGCAAAAAAATTATATTGAAGTCAAAGAATCAGAGACATCTGTTATCGACTATAATAATGCGGCCTGCACAGATTGTAAATACAAGGCTTTTATTCAGGCTTTTGCGCCGGATTCCGAAGCATATTTATCTGCTTGTGAAGCCTGTAGGAATTGTCCACATAAAATTTTCACCCAGAAGACCGAGTATAAAAAGATTTATCATAATGAAACCAACCGTTTCGGATATAAACCGCGTTTAAAAACCAATGCTATTAAGCTTCTGCTTTTACTGCATTTTTATCATCCGGACCGTTTTGGCATCATCAAAAATATTGATATCCGGGAATTGGCAGAACATCTGCATTGTGATATCAAAACGGTTAAGAATAATCTGGAAATTTTAAACCGTTATGCCTATGTTACATATGCCAGAACGGATTCCTATATTATAACACTTTGTTTAAATGACTACACCAGCTACTATCTTCCTGCCCGCCAGGGAGGCCGTGGCTTTATTGTGCTGTCTAAAAAACTATTATCACAGATTCTTGAGATTGATACACTGGTTACATTACGGATTTATCTGCGCCAGTTAATATCCATTGATAATCTGAATGCAAAGGGCGGCCCTTTTACTGCCATTTCCAATACGTATAAGGATTTGAAACGCTTTCTGCCGGAGTACTGTAAACCGAATATCATCCGTAAGGCTGTACAGACCTCGAATGATATTTTTACAATTACGCTCAATACGAACGGTATCCGTTTTGAAATTAAAGATGAATATAATGCGAAAAAGCAAAAAGAAAGCTGCTATCAATATTACATTCATCAGCTCCATCAGTTTGTAATGGATTTTAATAAAACTGTAACTTCTGTTAATGTAAATAATTCAATACCTGCCCGTTACGCAGAATACTTTAATGACCGGCAGACTGTTGATTATTACCGCCTCATTCATTTTAAAGATTATGAAGTTGAGGATTTAGCAATGCTGTCATTACAATATTCCTTTGATACTGTAATATATGCTCTTTCCTCTATTTATAAAACTTATATTTTAAAAGAGCATGAAATAAAAAACCTCGGTGGTCTTGTCCGCACTGCGATTATGGCTCAATTAAAAACATCTTATCAGGCTGCTTAAATATATAAACAGCCTTTTTGTTGTACTCATTTTCCGATAATTTTATGATAATATACTTTTTCTCTTTTACAATTTTTCTTTTCTGAATGAAATATCCCTTTTATTATATGTATTCTTCATATTCTACATTTTTTATATTGTTTTGTTTATCCACATTCGGAAAGTTTTCACCTTTTAAGCGAAATTTTTCTCTTGTTATACACAAGAATTCACCTTTTATGTGAAAAGATTAGACTTTTTCTATTCTTTTTTCGTCTTATATTTGCAGATTTCACCATTGATTTTGAAAAAAATAAACTGTTTAAAATACGTGAAGACAGCTCTATTACTGCTCTCCTGTTTTATATTTATCAATATCTGTTTTTAATCTGTTATATATTATTATATATATTAAAACACAGGAACTTCATACGGATATTTAGATATAGATATATTATTAAGCAGATTATACCCATGTAATATTTAAAGTATAACCTGCTTAATAGTTATTCATTTTAATCCAGACTGTCAATAAAATCGTTAAAACGGTTTCGTAAGATTTCTACACGGACTTTTAAATTGCATCTCCTTTAATAACAGCTTTATTTGCTTTAAGGTATCAAAATTATTTTCAAATAAATTAATGCCTGCTCAGCTTTGCAAGTGAAGTAATTTTTAAGTTCGTTATCTGTAATAGATATCTTGCGTTCTTCTTTTTTTTGCTGCTGACGGATTTTTTCAATGTTTGTTTCTAATTTTAGCCCGTTCTTTTTCGGCTTTATTTTTGGCTTCCGTAATATATCGGAGTTCTTCTTCTAAGTCCTCCCTTGATTTGGCTCCCCGTAGATGGTGCTGTTTCAAGTTTTGTAATCTTTTCTTCCAGTACTTTTAATGTGGAATCTTTTTCCTGAATCTGCTGCATTGCCTGTTCCAGTTCTGTTTTATATTTTTGGCTTCTGCGGCACGTTCTTCAGATATCTTTTGATGGATTGATATTCCGCATTATCAATGCTGCGTTTTTTTGAACCAGTTCCAGAATCTGATATTGTGCGTCCTCATCCAGACGTCCGATTTATCAGCCTGATTTAAGTCAATATTATTTTTGTTTAATAAATCACTTTAATTCAGGAATCCAGCTTTTCAGCAGTTGTGTATTTTCTTGCCTGACGTTCGGAAATGTTTAACTGTTTGGCAATTCTGCATTAATATTTTTGATTTCCCAGTCAGTTTTGGCTTCATAAAGTTCTTTTTAACCGTGATACTCCCAACGTTTTTACTTCCATGGAAGTTTCGCGGACATCATGGTTGGCAGAAATCAGCATAATTTCTTCGTCAATATCGTCAATGTTGGCTTTTTCTTACATGGAATTCCCATCGGGAATAAGGTGTTGTAGTCTTTGTCATTCATCATGCAGATTGCGCGGTAACGGCGTTCACCGGAGATTAACCGGTATTTATCCTGATCGGCATTGTATAAAACGGAAAGATTGTGGCGTAAACCGTTTACCAGAATGCTTTCCATAAGGGATTCAATTCCATCCTGCGTGTATTTTTCATTTTTTGGATTGGATTGTATTTTTTCCTTTGCAATATATTGGAAATTATATTGTGCCTTTGCCTGTATTTCTTTAATTTTTGCACCGCCGGCATTTGTCAAGAACACCGGTTTTGGTAACACCGGCACTGAAAGATTTTTAGCCATGTTTATCTCTCTCCTTCAGTGATATTTTGCGAGTTCACGATAGTGCTTATTGTCCATCAGACCGAGGTAATTTACCAGTTCAATATAATCCTGTAAGCGGCTGTACAGCGTTTATCGTACGTTAAAAGCGGTTCAAATGTTGTATTGGATTCGCTGACTGCAATGCAGTTCCTGATTGAAACAGGAAGAATTTTTCACCAAACATATTTTCTTTCATAACTTTCAAACATTTGTTTGTATAATGTTGTACGTCCGGCAACTCTTGTCATAAAGATTCCTGCAATTCAATAGCTAAGGAATACTTACTGTTCAAATCTTCAATTGTATCAAACAGTGACATCAGACCGTCATACGAGAAGTTATCAACAAAATCGAGTAACGATTTTATCACTTGCACAGATGGCGCAGGTTGTAAGAGATATGACTTAAATGGTGAATTATCAATTGCATGATATAGTCAAAATCATCTTTTATAAGACTAAGATTATGACGTAAATACAATTCTATATTGGTGCCCCTGCTTCTTTGCTCCGGTCATAAATGGTGTATACGAGCGTTGACAGTTCTCTGGATGCCGATAATATGGAAATATTTTATAGTCTGTTGAACTGATAAATTCAAGAACGGATGATTTACGCAGCTGTTTAGTAAAACAAATGTTCATAATTAATATCAAGAACTTGTCGGTTTGTCCGAACATTTTAGTTGTGTTCATCTGTGGGTCTAAATCAATCAACAGAACGTTATATCCTGAAATTGCAAGAATCTGCAATTGTAATGGCGGAGGTTGATTTGCCGACACCTCCTTTCATTAATAAAACTGATTACTTCTGATGCTAGTTTGCCTTTCTTTTGTATTTTATTATATCTGTTTGTGTGAACTGAGTTCAAAAGGATATTGTGTTACTTGAAAAGAGTGAACTGAGTTCAAATCTATCTTTACTTTTCTTATTATACATGACTCACCTATAAAATCAAGATTATTTACCTAAAATAGATAAAATGAGATAGAAACATGCTGTTTATTATCATTATATGCCTCTAAGGCAAGTAGAGATATTTTGATTGCTATAATCAAAATTTGGGTATCAACGGATATTTATTTACATGAAAATGCAGGATATTAATATATTAGCGTGTAATATAAAATAAAGTATATTTTATAAATTTTTATAAAAAATGTGTAGTGTAGAGTGAACTCAGTTCAATTCCTAAAGCATAAATGAGTAAGATACGAATAAACTGAACTCAGTTCAATTTTAAAATGTAAATCAGTGAAATATAAAACGAATCAAGCTTTAATTCTTTTGACGTGTAAATAAGATAAATAAAAACTGAACTCAGTTCAGTCTTTAAGCATATAAATATGTATAATAAAACTGAACTCAGTTCAGTCATTTAAGTATTAATATATAAAATACAAAAATGAATTCAGTTCAATCTATAAAATTATAAAATAAAAAGTGAAACTGAGTTCAGAATATTTAGAAATTAATGTAAAAAATCACAACTATGTACTGATCTTTACACAGAGATTGTATTGGCAGATTATTTAACAAGGGACGAAGTGAAGTGAAAATATGATGTGTCGCGGCATAGTATATAATGATGTATAATAAATAGATACCATAGTAGGAAACGCTATGTTTTAATATATAAATAGGACAAAGTAAAGAAAATCTGGAACTCAGTTCAAAAGAAAAAATACTAAAAAAATTGAACTCAGTTCATATATATACAATGGAATAAAAAAAGAAATATATAACAAATTATTACAGTATTTTAACGTTGATAAGATAAATAGTGATAAAACTGCTTATAATTAAGGATTATATTGAAATATAAGAAAAAAATGATATATTATATAATTATAGATATAATTATTAAAATACTAAATGAAATTAATAGTAAAATTAAAACGATTGGAAAATAAAGAACATGTGTTCAGATGTTTCACATGAAACATTTTATATTGTGAATATAATAAAACAAATAATATAGATTGCAAAAAGAAATGAGGAGTAAAATGAAGAATAATGTTATTAAAGCTGCCGGAATTCAAATTTTTTGTAATACATCTAAACAGGGAATGTTAGAAAAAGCTGAGAAATATATGGAACAGGCGATTCAAAACTATCCGGATATTGACTTATTCGTCTTACCGGAACAGTTTTACCAGATGGACTGCTATGAATATGAAAACGAAATATATGGAGAATATGAGCATGGTATGTTTGAAGAATGGCTGAGCCAATGTGCGAAAAAGTATCATACAAATATTATTGGTGGTAGTTATGCAGTCAGACCGGCGAAAAAAAGGGCGGGAAATGAAAATATCCATGAAAAAGTGCATAACCGCTGTTTAGTGATGAACCGGAATGGAGAAAGGGTTGGTTTCTACGATAAAATACACCTTTTTGATGCATTTGGGGTCAAAGAATCCGACACTTTCTTATCCGGCAGCCAATTAGGACTGTTTCAGCTGGATATTGGTAAAGTAGGTGTATGGATTTGTTATGATACGAGATTTCCGGAAATCGCACCGCACTCATATGAAGTGGTGTTGCAAATAATTGCCGTGTTCCGGGTGGCGTTCTTTTTACAGCCCCAATGCCGAACCAGTGGATAATCATTCAGAATAGAAAACGATTGATTTATATAATAAGAAATAAAAAGTGTATTTCATCACAGCGCGAATTTCTGAACGCATCTTCGCAACAAGTTGGAAAGAAATAGGGATTATGGGGGATTTTGGCGAAAATGCTTTTATTTAGAAGAATTTAATGATAAAATAATAGCAAAATGTAATGTGATGAGGTTAAGATGATTAAGATTTCAGTATGTGATGACGATGAGGGACAGCTTACCTTTTTCAAACAGTGTTTTATGGAATACAATGAAAAGCATAAAGAAAAGATTGAAGCAAACTTTTATCAGAGTGTTCAAAGTCTTTTAAATGAAAAGAAATTTTCCCCGGATGTCTATTTTTTAGATATTGAATTACAGGACGGCAACGGATTAAAGCTGGCAGGAAAAATCAGGACAAGAAATTCCAAGATACCGATTGTATTTATAACAAGTCACGAAGAATTTATGCCGGAGGCATTTCATGTACACGCATACCAGTACCTGAATGAAAAGAAGAATGCACAGGCGGTAGAAAATGTTTTAAATCAGCTGGCAGACTATTTTTCGGAACAAAATCAAATATTTTCATTCCAGACTTATGGAGAAATGATTTCGCTGGATTGCAGGAATATTATCTGCTTTACATCGGAAAAACGCAAGAATATTGTGATTGCAGAAAACGGTGAATTTGAGTATTACGGAAAATTTTCAGCTATTATGGACAAACTGCCTCGGCAGAACTTTGCAGAATTAAGAAATAATTTTATTATAAATATGGCATATATTCATACGATTGATAAGATGACGGTGTATTATGAAAATGTACACGGCATTGGATTAAACAGCGTTGATATAACGAGAAAATACAGGAAGTCTTTTGAAGAAAAATATGAGGCGTACAGAAATAGAATTTACAGGTAAGAGCAGGCAGTAAAAATGGAAGCAATAGTGGGACTGGGTATAATTGAAGCATTTTCCTATGTGCTTTTGTATTATACATTTATACATTCTTTAAACAGATACGAAAGAAAAAAGGACAAAATATTTTATATTGCCGCAAGTCTGGCAGTGGTAGTCAGACTTGCAGCAATAGTACTGGATAAAGAAAAAACAGCGGTTTGCATGGATATTTATCTGCCATGTACCATTTTGCAGACAGTACTTTTGCTGGGTATGAATGTACAAACCAGCAATGCTTTTTGCAGACTAAGTTTGGGAATGAGTTATATTTTTTATGTATTTGCGGCAAGACAGGCGGCAGCTGTATTTTCGTATCAATTCGTCAAGTATTCATTGCATGACGAGCTGAATACACCCAGCAGAATGAAGATCATGACGTTGTCATTAACTTGTGTTGTAACGTGTATTTTAGAAATTATTTTAGTTTGCGCCATATACGCTTTGATGAAAAAGAAAAAAATACAGTATGCCAGCACAACTATTTTTGGAGCAGAAGTGATGGTTTACTGTGCAGCATATATTTTCAGGCAGCAACAGCGCAGAATGGATATGAGTGCAGTGACAGCCGGTTTTATCTGGATTATAATTATTATCATAAGTCTGCTGTTCTTTGGATTTCAGTGCCAGTATAGCAGATTACAGGAATTATATGCGGAAAAACAGCAAATACAGCAGGAACTGGAAAATACAGAATATTTTTATGAAAAAATACAGCAGGGACAGGATACAATCCGAAATATCCGGCATGATATGAAAAACCGTCTGTCGGGCATACTGGCAGCAATGCAGAACGAGGGAGAAAACAGACAGCAAATTGAAGCAGAACTCCAGACCGCACTGGGACTGATTAGCAGCGTAAAAGAGGAGCGGTATTGTAATAATAATTATATCAATTCGATTTTAAGCTATAAACTGCAAAATATTGCATCGGATCAGATAGATGTATCTGTGAGAATGTTATATCCTGAAAAATTAAATATTGATTACGGGGATATGGGGGTGTTACTGGGAAATCTCATTGATAATGCCGTAGAAGCCTGTGAATATGTCAAAACAGAAAAACCGTATATCCACATTAAAGGATATGAAAATGCCCTGAAATGGTATCTTGAAATTGAGAACAGCAGAAGTCCGCATCAGCCGCTAAAAAATTCAATCAATCACGGAAGGGGAATCCGGAATGTAGAACAGGTTTTGCAAAAATATCATGCAGAATTACGTATAAAAAAGAGTGAAACAAAATATAAAACAGAAATTGTATTTATGATTGGAATGCCACGTGAATGATGTTCGCGCGGCATTTTTTGTCATCCGTTACATGAAAACGGTTATCCGTTACATCGGCAGGGCAAAAGTATTTACAAAAAAATGCGGCATGGTATTATCGGATTATAGGCAGGAAAGTAAGTATGCAGTGCCTATAAAAATAAAGCGGAAGGGGAAACCGCAGGAGGAGGAAAGCATGAGAAATGCAAAAGTTAAAAAGTCCAATAAGATATTGGCAGCGATTACAGCAGCGATGCTGGCAGTCACAATCGGGGGAACAGGGGTAACAGCATTTGCAAACAACAACAGTGATACCTATGAGTGTTTTTCATTTTCTGGGGAAAATACTTTACGTTCTGATTTTAGAAGAAAGGATGATACTAGTTCAAGCTGGTGTAACTGCTATGATTCAAGTAACAGTGATTCGGGATTTTATATTCAGGTGTATGGAACGTCAGAACATAATAACACATCAGGCAGTTACTGTGGTCGCAGGTCTTATTATTTTTCGGAAGATACGACATGGTATATGTGGAATGTAGTATATGAAACGTATGGGGATTGTGATTATACGGCAGCATATCTGATTGCATCACCGCAGGGTTCTATTTATGATGATTTTGAGTGCTGGTGGAGTCCGGACAATGGCTCAGGTATTACCGGAGATGAACAACGATAGGAGAAGACAATTTATGAAAAAGCGAAGTATAGGAATACTTCTGCTTGGTCTAGTCGTCTGCACCTGCATTAGCGGGTGCAGCAGCCAGAGTATTGCAGATGTGAATGAAAAATCTATACAGGCAGAAGAAGAAACAGAAACAAAAGACGAAAAAAAAGATGTTGTAATTAAAAAACCGGAAGATTCAACAAAACCCTTACTTAGAGAACAGGCAGCACCGTTATCAAAGGGGAACCGGTTATTGTCAAGGAATGAAACTGCGACATACCGTGGAATAGAAATTACGGTAGTAGATGTGCTGGTGGCAGACAGTAAAGAGGAAGCAGGGCTTACAGAGGAAGAACTGGCATATTTTTCGGGAGAAAATGGCGGTGAAGATATTGATACAACACGAAAACACGAAAATTGGGAGTATACATGGCCGTTTGTCAGAATCCGTTTAAAAAATACGATGAATGAAGAACAGGATATATGTGCAGGGCAGCTGGAATTGTACAATGTTTATGATGATGGCGAATATAAAAAGGTTACAAAAGTATCGGAGGGATATTCAAAAGTGTATAATGCAGATTATAAGGGAACATCATTTGAAAATTTTGTATCGTTACAGCCGGGAGAAGAAAGAATCGTAACAGTAGCATATCTGGGAATGAGAAAGTATCAATCAAAAGGATATTCTTCTAGTGAAGGTGTTTTGTTTACAGATATCCCAACATTGGAAAATGTATACATGAAAACATATGCAATAGGAAATATTCAAGAGGAAGAGCCATTGATTTGTCTGAATATCAAGAATGGAAAAGTGGTAAATGAGTAGTAAAAAGAGGAGAGCGGATTATATGAAAAAGCGAAGTATAGGAATACTTCTGCTTAGTCTGACAGTCTGCACCTGCATTGCGGGTGCAGCAGCCAGAGTATTGCAGATGTCAATGAAAAATCTATACAGGCAGAAGAAGAAACAGAAACGGAATATGCAAAAGATGTTGTAATTAAAGAACCGGAAGAAAAACACATTTATCGTTAAGAGAACAGGCAGCACCGTTATCAAAGGGAATCGGTTATTGTCAAGGAATGAAACGGCGACATACCGTGGAATAGAAGTATCAGTGGTAGATGTGCTGTTAGCCGACAGTAAAGAGGAAGCAGGACTTACCGAGGAAGAACTGGCATATTTTCAGGTCAAAATGGGGAGAAGATATTGATACAGTAAAGAAAAACGAAGACTGGGAGTATATATGGCCGTTTGTCAGAATCCGTTTAAAAAATACAACAAATGAAGAACAGGATATTAACGCGGGTCAGTTGGAATTGTACAATGTTTATGATGATGATGAATATGGAACAATTACAAAAGTATCAGAGGGATATTCAAAAGTTTACAATGCAGATTATGTTGGAACAAAGCATGGGAATTTTGCCTCGTTACAGCCGGGAGAAGAAAGAATTGTAACAGTAGCATATCTGGGACTGACAAAGTATCAATCAAAAGGATATTCTTCTAGCGAAGGTGTTTTATTTACAGATACTCCAACATTAGAAAATGTGTATATTAAAACATATGCAGTAGGGAATGTTCAAGAGGAAGAACCACTGATTTGTCTGAATATAAAGAACGGAAAAGTGGTAGATGAGCAGTAAAAGAGATAGGAGAATTAACATGAAGAAAAAAACAGGAAAAGTAAATCAAATTGCAACAGGTTTTGCGGCAGTGTTATTAGGGCTTATTGTAGCCGGCACAGGAACGAAAGTATTTGCTAATAACAATTCAGATACATACGAGTATTTTTCATTTTCAGGAGACAATACTGTTCATTCGGATTTTAGAAGAAAAGATGATACAACGTCCTCTTGGTGTAAATGTTTTAATGCCAGCAGTGACGAATCAGAATTTTATGTCACAGTATATGGAACAAGTGAACATAACAACACATCGGGCAGTTATTGTGGACGTAGGGCATATGTATTTGGAAAAAATAAAGAATGGTATATGTGGAATACGGTTTATGAAACATATGGAGATGACGCATATACAGCGGCATATTTAGCTGCATCGCCAAAGGGATTTGTTCAAGATGATTTTGAATGTTGGTGGAGTCCCGATAATGGTTCCGGTATATATGGAGATGAGGAGCGATGAAAAAATTTTGCAAAAACAAGAAAAAACACCTCATCTTCATCGGTCTGGCATTTGTCTTCCTGCTTGGAATTTTCAGATATATCGATTTGAATTCCCGTTTTCCCAAAGCACCAACCCAGGCATACGGACTGGGAGAGTGGATGCCGACAGGGAAAGCGGAAATATGTGCTGTTGAAGCAAAGATATTAAAAGGGGAGGAAATGGAGAAATATTATGAAGAAGAGTTCGGCGGGGAAAAATAATCGGAATGAGTTATAAAGAGAGAAATCTTTATGAAGCTTAAAATAAGAAATGTAGGAGATGATACATTAAGGGTCAGCAGGCTGGTTCATCAAGTGCATTTTGAAGCGTATCCTGCCGGCTGTGCCAACGGAATAGATGAATACTATTTTCCAGTAGAACAGATTGAACCGCAGGAGGAAGCTGAAGGTGTGATTTCCATAGCGTTATCAAGAGGGATGTAGACGATAAGGAGTATGACACATTTATAAAAAACAATACAATTCGTCTTGTGAAATCGGCATATCCGGTCATCAAAATGATTGAATTTAAGATAGGGGAATAAACGTGAAGAAACTAATTAAAATGGAATTTAAAAGAGTATTTCATTCCAAAATGTTTTATTTAAGTCTTGGAATTGGATTACTTATTACGACACTGCAATGGATAGAAGTGGGGCTTCCAATGGCGGTAAATATTGTTGACGGATATATTCCTTCGGAGGTAAGTACGCCGTATAGTGCATTTGAAAGTTTTTTCGGACTGGCAGGTCCACCGTTGGTCTATCGGCAGATTTATTATACGATTGCCCCGATTCTGGCGGTTATGGCATGCGGTAACACTCTGTGGGGATAAAGCTTCAGGGTATGTTAAAAATCTGTATATCAGAAGTAAAAGACAGGATTATTACACAGCAAAGTATATTGTAAGCGGTATTGCAGGCGGAATTGCCGTAACCGCGCCGATTGCTGCGAACTTTTTATGGAATCTGATGATGCTCCCGGCGATAGAACCAATGGCTTCAATGGCAATCTATCCTTATGGAATCGGATTATGGTCAGATGTTTTGTATACGAATCCGTATTTATTTATTTTATTATACATACTGCTGATTTTTTTCTATCAGTTTATATTTGTGAATGTAGCATTGATTTTGTCAAGACGGGTGACAAACAGATTTTTGGTTGTGATACTTCCGTTTTTATTAAATTATTTTTTTCACATGCTGGTAGTCAATATACGAAAGTATCGTCTGAGTCCGATTGTGATATTTGATATGACGAATATCCGGTCATTGGAATTTCGGGAGGTATTTGCCGAGGGGGTATTATTAGTGGCAGTTACCAGTCTGCTGTATTTCTGGCAGGTAAAAAAAGACGAGGCATTATCGTAAGAGTCATTGAATTTGAAATAAAATAGGGGAAGAAATGTAGGAGGTGCGTATGAAAAAAAAGAAGTGGATTGGAATTGGCATAGTATTGGTGCTGGTGTTTGTGGTAATAGCCGCGGTAATCAATGTCAATAAAAGGTTTCCGCAGCGGACAAAAGAAGTGTATGCGCCGGGTGAATGGATGCCACTGGATAATAGTGTGTCGGTTTGTGCGGATACGGCAAGAATTTTAGAGGGTGAGGAACTGGAAGCCTGTATGCGGGATGAATTCGGCGGACAGGATTTTCAGGTAAAAAAGAAAAAAGGCCGTGTACGGCAGCTTGTTATTAAGTTCAGAATTAAAAATACAGGGGATTCGGAAATTAATATTTGGCAGTATATGTTAAAGCTGGCGGTTAATTCATATCCGGACGGGTGGACCAATGGTTTAGGTACGCATTATGCGCAGGAGAATACGCTTGCCGCAGGAGAAGAATGTGAATGTATGGCGGCCTATACAATCGGACTGGGAATGGTCAGTGACAGTGAATATCCGCGGTTTGTAAAGAATAATACATTCCAGATTGTGCAGGCGGTTTATCCGGTTCAGAGAATGATTGAATTTAAGATAGGGGAGGAAGGAACATGAAGGCAGTATTAAAAATAGAATTTCAAAGATTGTTCCGTTCGGTGACATTTTATATCAGCCTGGGAATCGGATTGATATTGACGATGACACAGTTTGTAATGGTCGGTTTGCAGGAGTCCATGCACATTTTAGATGCGTACTCGCCCAAAGGCATATCGGAACCGTATGGGGTATTCAGCAGTTATTTCGGAATGGCAGGACCGCCGCTGGTGTACCGCCAGATTTATTATCTGATACTTCCGATACTGGCGGTATTTGCCTATGCAACGACATTTTGCGCAGACCATAATTCGGGATATGTTAAAAATCTGTATACAAGAACCAACAAGAAATATTATTATGCCGCAAAGTATATTGTAAGCTGTACCGCGGGCGGACTTGTGGCGACAATTCCGCTTGTTGTGAATCTGATTGCCAATATGATGGTGCTTCCGTCCTTAAAACCGGTGGCAGCGCTGGGGTGTTATGCAGGGAACGGAATTGCGCTGTGGGGAGATATTTTTTACACACACCCGTACATATTTATGGTATTGTATCTGATATTAATTTTTTTCTATCAGTTTATTTTTGTTTCCCTGGCATTGTTATTGTCAACATGGGTCAATAACCGCTTTTTAATAACATTGTTTCCGTTCTTACTGAACTATTTTTCATATATGATGCTTTCATTTATTAAAAAGGCGAAGTATAGTCCAATCATTATTATGGATATGACAAGAATCAATGCGTTAAGATTCGGACCGGTTGTATTGGAATGTGTGTGTCTGACAGTGCTTTTTGGCGGATTGTATTTCTGGAAGCAGAAGAAAGATGAAGGGTTGTAGATGAAAGAGTTTTTAAAAGCAAATAAGGGGTGTGTTCTTGCGATTGTACTGATAAGTCCGGTTGTGGTAGCGTTTTTTGAATATATATTTTATTATCACGTACAATACAGGACGGAAAATGTCAAATGTGTGTATGACATTATCGGTGCGGGCCTGCAGACATGTCTGTATCAAATGGCGGTAATATTTATTCCATTTACAATGGTTTACTTTTTTAAAGGCTGTTACCGGTACGGAATTATTATCCGGCAGACACAGTTAAAGCAGGTATGGCTGAAAATGTGTGTAAAGCTTACAAAGATTATTTTGGCGTTTTCCGTATATTTAACAGTGCTGATCTGTCTGATACCGTTTTGTTTTACGGATGTTATATGGAACTGGAGTGCGCAGACAAGCTATGTGTATATTTACGGAGGTGTGGATACAGTATATCATCCGTCTGTGATACTGGTGGCGGCAGGCTGCTTTACGGCGGTGTTTACGGCATTAATGATTGTGTGTGTATTGATGTTATTTTTCTGGTGGGTCTTTGAATCACCGGTCGGCGGATATATTGTCATGCTTTTGTATGCCGCAGAAGAAATGTACCGGGCTTGGTTTTAACGGCAGAGTTACCATGAATGCCGTTGTAATCAGCGAAAAGCATATCCGGGTGTTTTCAAATTTTATCTACCCGGTACTGGTGCTTGCGGGACTGTTGATGATCACTTATATTTTGTTCTGCAAAAGGATTTGTTAAAAAGATATTTATAATTAGAAATGGAGATTAGTGTGATGCCTGCGGAAAGGAGATTGGAATGAAGCTGTTTATACAGGAAGTACAAATGGATATCAAACAGGGTATTTTATATAAATATCAGCGATATGTCATTGCTATTCTTTTAGGGTGCGTCCTGGCGATGTTTTATGTAACAACATGTTTTCATGCGCTGGACAGGGAAAGATATCATCAATGAATTTTACGCTGGGCGATATGCTGTTGTATTTTTCAGGGGAAGAAATATACAATCCGATAAACGGTGCAGAGTTTATGATTCCGACAGAATATATGATGTTACAGCTCTATCTTTCTTATATGATAGGGATTACATTTTAAAAGACTTACTGGGGTTGGAAAAATATTCTCGTGCGGACACAGAAAAGAGTATTCTGGTGGCTGAGTAAATGTGTGTGGTGTGTCATCACAGTTATTGGATTTTATGCAGCAGTTTATCTTTCGGCGGTTCTTATCTGTATGATTACCGGCGGTTCACTGACAACGGCGCTTACACCGGAGATTGTACAGACGGTCTGTGGAATCCCGGCGGCGGTCAATGATGTACCGGTAGATTTACAGGTACTGCGGCATACCGTCTGCTGGCTTCCGCTGGTTACGTCTGTAGGAATGGCATTATTCCAGATGATGCTGGCGCTGGTTATCAGTCCGGTTATTGCATATATTGTAAATGTTGCATTGCTCACGGCAGCGGCATATTATACAGTACCGTTTTTGCAGGAAATTCATTTATGATGTTAAGAAATGCCTGTTGTGTGGACGGGGTGTCAATACAGGACTTTCGATAGGAATTTCTGTGGCAGTGGCGGTTATTTCGATTATTATCGGTAAGATTTATTTTGATAGAATGGATATTTTAAAAGAGATGATGCGGCAGATGGGATGCCGGAAATGGAGGAGCAGAATGAAAATTGAAATACAAAATTTATGCAAGACAATTAAAAAGGTGCCGATTTTACAGGATATTACGGTTACATTTGAAAGCGGAAAAATTTACGGATTAAAGGGTAAGAACGGTTCCGGTAAAACCATGCTGATGCGTGCCATATCGGGGCTGATTATTCCAAACAGCGGAACGATTAATATTGATGGTGAAATTCTCGGCAAGGATATTTCATTTCCGAGAAGTATCGGATTTTAATTGAAAATCCGTCCTTTTGGGAAATTATACAGGTTATAAGAATCTGGAAATGCTTGCTTCAATTCAAAATCGGATTGGTGAAGATGAAATCCGTGAAACACTGGCGGAGGTCGGACTCGACCCGGATGATAAGCGTACATACCGTAAATATTCTCTCGGTATGAAGCAAAGGCTGGTATTGCAGCGGCAATTATGGAAAAGCCGGATATTGTGATTTTAGATGAGCCGATTAACGCCCTCGATGAATCCGGGGCTTTAAAGGTGCGGGAGATTTTGTGGAAGCTGCGTGATAACGGTTCAATCATTATTCTTGCCTGTCATGATGCAGAGGAGCTGAATCTCCTGTCTGATGAGATTTATCATATTGCCGAGGGAAAAATCACAGGACATGAAGTAGCGGAACACAATGAAAATACAGAAAATCAGAAAAAGCAGAATCGTAGTAGATGTTGTATTAGTGAAAAGTTGTATACATTTCATACCGGAAAGTGTTATAATCTCATGTATAATTATTACATGTATGGGGAGGTTTGTGTGAACAATCCTTAAATCAAAGATTGTTCACACAGATATTTGTGCCGCGGCAGCACAAATATCTTTTTATTGCAGAACTGAATTGCATCAGTTCGCGATTTCTCCGGCATTAAAATGTTCGCAGAAATGAGGATTAGTATGATAGTATCAGAGAAAATGTATGAACTTGGCAGTAAGCGTTCTGCTATCAGAGAATTATTTGAATACGGAAAAAAGAGAGCGGCGGAAATCGGCACGGAAAATGTTTATGATTTCAGCCTTGGTAATCCGACTGTTCCGGCACCGGAATGTGTCAATGAAACAATCCGGGAGCTGACAAAGGAATTAGACAGTGTACATCTGCACGGCTATACGTCTGCACAGGGCGATTTAGAAACCAGACAGGCAGTTGCAGACTATCTGAATAAAACGTATCAGACAGCATTTAAAGCCGATAATTTTTATATGACAATGGGAGCGGCTGCATCACTCTCACTGTGTTTTAAGGCACTTACAACGGATAGTGAAGACGAATTTATCACGATTGCACCGTTCTTCCCTGAATATCAGGTATTTGTGCAGGCGGCAGGCGCAAAGCTTACAATTGTACCGCCGGATACAAAGAATTTCCAGATTGATTTTGATGCGTTAGAAGCACGTTTAAATATACATACAAAAGGTGTAATTATTAATTCTCCAAACAATCCATCCGGTGCGGTTTATTCTGAGCAGACCATACAGAAGCTGGCAGAGCTGCTTACGAAAAAATCCAAGGAATTCGGAACACACATTTTTATTATTACGGATGAACCGTATCGTGAAATTGTATATGACGGTGTAGAAGTGCCATATGTCACAAAATATTATAATGATACACTGGTATGCTATTCTTACAGCAAATCCCTGTCACTTCCGGGTGAGCGAATTGGATTTGTGCTGGTGCCGGACGAAGCATACGAAAGTCGTGAAGTGTATGCGGCAATCTGCGGAGCGGGCAGGGCTTTAGGTTATGTGTGTGCACCAAGTCTGTTCCAGAAAATGCTTGTGAAGTGTATCGGCAATACAGGTGATGTGAATCTGTATAAGAAGAACCGTGATTTATTGTATCAGGGACTGACGGAATTAGGATATGAGTGCTTTAAGCCGGACGGTGCATTTTATATGTTTGTAAAAGCGCTGGAAGACGATGCCGATGCTTTTTGTGAAAAGGCAAAGGAAGAAGATTTACTGCTTGTATCGGCAACGGATTTTGGTTGTCCGGGATTTGTAAGAATTTCGTATTGTGTGGATGAAGCAATGATTCAGCGCTCATTTAAGGCATTTGAAAAGCTGAAGGCACGGTATTAAAAATCTGTGCAGTTGTACAAGAAAAGTTGTCGAAAGTAACATTGTGTAAAAAAATATCCTGTCTTATAATTTGCTCAAAGAAATGAAGAAAAGACGGGAGGAAAAGATATGGCGGCAAAATTTACAATACCGGGAACGACATATATCGGGGACGGTGCTTTGGCGGCGGCAGGCAGTGACATCTGTGCGCTTGGTACAAAAGCATTGATTGTTACGGGGCAGTCCATGATTAAACAGGGATTTATGAAAGTGCTTACGGACATTTTAGAGCAGAACGGGGTAGGTTACGTGATTGATTCCAAAATATCCGGAGAGCCGACCGATGTAATGATTGAAGAAGGACTTTTACTGTATCAGGAAAATGCCTGTGACTTTATTATCGGATTTGGCGGGGGCAGCCCGCTTGATTCGGCTAAAGCGATTGGCGCAATGGTGACAAATCCGGGGAAAATATCAGATTATAATGGTAAAGTTATTCAGAATCCGATTCCACCGTTGGCAGCTATTCCGTCAACGGCAGGAACCGGTTCGGAGGTCACGCAGTTTACAATTATTTCCGATACAAAGAATCAGATTAAAATGTTATTAAAGGGAAGTGTGCTGCTCCCGGATATTGCAGTGGTGGACCCGCAGTTTACAATGAGTACGCCAAAGAGTGTCACGGCGGCAACGGGACTGGATGCACTCACACATGCAGTTGAAGCATATACCTCTAAAAGGCAACCGCACAGACCGATTTGTATGCGGTTTCTGCAGTAAAAAAGATTTTTACCTATCTGCCGAGAGTTTATGCAGACGGCAGTGATAAAGAAGCGAGGGAAGCTATGTCAGCAGCGGCATATGAAGCCGGTATCTGCATTAACAATTCATCCGTTACGATTGTACATGGTATGAGCCGTCCAATCGGCGCATTGTTTCATGTACCGCACGGTCTGTCGAATGCCATGCTGTTAAAGGATTGTCTGGAATTTGCGGCAGATGGAACTTATGAGCGTTTTGCAGCACTTGGAAGGGCAGTCGGCAGGGCAGAATCCTCCGATTCCGATGAAACTGCGGCAAAAAAATTTATTGAGGCTTTGGGAGAAATCTGTAAAATCTGCGAAGTGCCGACACTGGAAGAATATGGTGTTGACAGAGAAGAATTTTTCAAAGTTATCGGAAAGATGGCGCAGGATGCCTATGACAGCGGAAGCCCAGGCAATACAAGAAAAGCAGTTACTATTGAAGATATGGAAATGATTTACAGGAAGCTGTGGGAAAAATAAAGTATTGACAATTGAATAAAACAGGTCTTATGATATATGAAATATATATCAGCAAAGGGGCTGTCAGCAGCCGTTGTACGAAAATGTCTGATTCGTACATCGGTGCAGACAGCCCCTTTATTTTGGGCAGTTATTACGTCCGCACGGAATTAAGAGTGGAATAAGAAAAATATAAGAGCATCATTTGTAAGGGGTGGAAAGGAGCAGCCTATGGCAGTAACGGTAAGAAGATTATGCAGATTTGCAGGGCACTACATTAATGCGGGATTTGTGGAAGCACATTCTCACTTTATGCTGAATGCGATTTTGTTGAATGAAATTGTAATACCGATTGATTATACAATCTGTAAATCAATTAAAGATATTCAGAAAATTATACAGAAAACTGTTCCAAAACGAAAAAGGGTGAATGGATTATACTTCAGGGATATGATCAGAACAAATTGAAGGAGCAAAGACATCCGCATTTTAGTGAATTAGATGCTGTGTCACCGGAAAATCCGGTATGGTGTGTGCGGGCAGATCTTCATACATGGGTATGTAATTCCATGGCAATGAAATTGCAGGCTGGACAAAAGAAAGTGCGAAGAATTTTCAGCCGGGTGAGTTGGATTTAGATGAAAATGGTGAATTGACAGGACTTGTAAAGAAGAAGGTTTTGGTTATCTGAATTCCATGATTACTTATGATGATGAAAAGTTATTAGAGGCTTATAAGCTGTGCGATAAAATGTTTTAAGTAAGGGAATTACCAGTGTGCATGATGCAGGTGCTTACGGCGGACAATTTGTAAAAGTATTACAGACAGCATGTATGAACAGGGATGTGCATATTCGTGTATATGAAATGATTTACAGAATGCTGGGAAAGCAGTCGATTAAAGATTTCATTTATGAGCATATCAAAACAGGACTGCATACAGGAATCGGAGATGCACATTACAAATTAGGACCGGCAAAAATGCTGATAGACGGAAGCAGCAGTGCACCGTCCTGTTCTACAAGGAAACCGTACAGCCATGACCCGTCACTGCCGCAAATTATAAATTGGACTCAGGAGGAGATGAATCAGGTATTTGAAGATGCACATTTAGCGGGATTTCAATTACAGCACACTGCATCGGTGATAATGCAGTGGAAAAATGATCCATACGATTGAATATGTTACAACAAAATATCCGCGAAAGAATTGCAGACCGCGTATTGAACACTGCGCAAATGATTGATAAAGAAATGTTACAGCAGATAAAAAGCTTGGAATTATTCCAATCAGTAATCCGGGACTTGTTGCATTTAATGCAAAAGATTACAACCGATATTATGGAGACAGAGTCAATATGATGTTTGCAAATCGTTCATATATTGAGGAAGGAATTATTGCGGCCGCAGGAGCAGACGCACCTTGTATGGATGTTAATCCGATGCTTGGAATATGGGGTGCGGTAGAACGAAAAGATATTGTAAATGGCGAGGAATGTGGAACATGCCAATGCATTGATGCATTAGATGCAATCAGAATGTTTACCATAAACGGAGCATATGCCAGTTTTGATGAGCAGATAAAAGGAAGCATTGAAGTCGGAAAACTGGCGGATTTAATTGTGCTGGATGAGGATATTTTAAAAAGCAGTAAAGCGCATTTAAAGGATATTTTGGTAAATAAAACATACATTGATGGAAAACTGGTATATCAAAGATAAAATCAGATTCAGTTGGAAAGGAGAACACGATGTATACATGTAATTTAGAAAGTATGGAAAATAAAATTAAAACGTTTTCAAAATTTGGAGATGCCGGGCATGGTGGCATTACAAGATATTCTCTTTCTAAGGAAGCTATTATGGCAAGAAAAGAGTTTCAGAAACGCATGGAGAATATCGGTGCAGTGATTGAGGTCGATGATTTGGCCAATATGTATGCAACGATTCCGGGAACCGATGCAGAGGCACCGCGGATTGTGATGGGTTCTCTTGCCGACTCAGTAAAAAACGGAGGCAATTATGACGGCATTTTGGGCGTATTATCGGCAATGGAAGTCTTAGAAACCGTGGTAAATCAAAAAATTCCGCACCACCATCCGCTGACGGCAATGATTTGGACAAATGAAGAAGGCTCATTGTATCCTCCGGCAATGATGAGTTCAGGCATTGTATGTCATGATTATCTGCCAGAAGATATCCGGGTGAATTTTGAATATGAGGATATGATGCAGTCTAAAAGTATGATAGACCATAAGAGTACATTTTATGAAGCACTGGAAAAGTCAGGTTATAAAGGGAAAAAAGAATTTCGGTTAAATCCTGAAAAGTATCTATGCATGTTTGAAACGCATATTGAGCAGGGACCTATTTTGGAGGAAGCAGGCAACGATATCGGTGTAGTTGATTGCGTGTTGGGAATGTTTAATTACAGAATACATTTTTCGGGTCAGACAACACATGCAGGAACATTTCCGATGGCAAAAAGAAAAGATGCGTTATTTGCCGCATCAAAAGCAATCTGTTATTTACACGAAGCGATAGATGCTTTACAGATTGAAGATTTAGTTTATACAACTGGAGAAATTATATGTCATCCGTGTGTACATAGCTGTGTTCCCGACGAAGTTGAGATTTCTATAGATGTGCGCCATAAAGATGCAGAGAGTTTGCAAAAGGCAGAAAATGTAGTAAAATCTTTGGCAGAACGAACATGGGCAGGGTGTGCCTGTACAATACAGCAGGCGTGGAATCGTGATACGGTATACTGGAATAAAGAATTGGTAGATTATGTTGAGCAGGCAGCAAAAGAAGCTGGAATTAAATATCAGTATATTCATTCAGGAGCTGGACATGATGCGCAGTTTGCGGCATATATGCTTCCGACGACAATGATTTTTGTTCAGTCTAAAGGTGGATTATCCCATTGTGAACAAGAGTATTCTACACCAAAGCATTGCACAGAAGGTGCTACGGTAATGTTAAATGCAGTTTTGAAAGCAGATAAAGAATTTAAAAAATAATGTAAGTTGTATAAAAGAATTTGAAGGGAGAAAACAATGCGTAGAACACAAAACGAAATGAAAAGTATCGAAGAAATCTGTGCGGTATTAAACAAATGTAAGGTTTGCCGCCTTGCAATGAATCATGACGGATATCCGTATCTTGTACCGATGAATTTTGGATATGAAAGAGAAGGAAATAAAATCTATTTGTATTTTCATGGGGCAAATGCGGGAACGAAAAAAGAACTCATAGAAAAAGACGGCAGGGTTGCCTTTGAAATGGACGTCCATGAGGAAGCAAGGATCAGTTCTGTTGCCTGCAACAGTTACATGGATTATGAAAGCGTCTGCGGTACGGGAAATGCAGAAATTGCAGATGATACACAAAAGCGGGCGTATCTGGAAAAAATCATGAGACATTACACAGATATTCCATTTGAAATGCTTGAAAAAGCCATTGAAAAGACAATGGTAATCCGCGTGGAAGTAGTAACGATTACGGGGAAATTCCATAGGACGGGGAAGGGGGAATAATTATAGAATGTTACTGTTTGTCCGGTGTATAAAATAAACTAAAAAATGGAATACTTGAAAGGGCTGTCTGAATATGCTATAATAGCGATAGCTAAAAGGATATAAGTGTCAAATTGACACAGATAGCGCATGAGTACAAAAATCCCCTTAGTAATGGCCGTTACTAAGGGGATTTCTCATTTTATACGGTTGAGTTCCGTTTAGGCTAGTTGTCACGGGTATTTCTGTCTAACCATTTGCAAATAAAGTAACTAACAATAGCTGCCATGACAGAAACATAAAAGGATATAATAGTTTGCATGAGTACACCCCCTTTCTGTTGCCAGAATGGGTGCGACAACATAAAAAATTATAACAAAGAATTAAACCAAATACTAGGAAAGACTACTCTATTTTGTACTATATCCAAAATATTTTTTACAATAAAATAGCTGTTTGAATACAGAAAAACATCATAGTCGCAAAATTTTCCGATATATGCTATACTTTCCTCATGAAAATAATCAGCCGGACTGTGGCATGGCTGGGAAGTGGGGATTTGCATGAAGTATAAACACAACTACCAGATAGGTCTTGAAGACGTTGATATCAAAGGCAATGCAACGAACAGGGCATTGATGACAATGATGGAGGATATTGGAGGATTACATTCGGATTCGGTCGGATACGGACTGGATTCAGTGGAGCGGACCGGACAGGCGTGGGTTGTTTTGGACTGGAAAATTGAGATTATCAAGCGTCCGCATTACCGGGATGAAATCACGGCATACACATGGTCAAGAAATCATAATATCGCTTGTGCATACAGGGATTTTGAATTGTTTGACACGCAGGGAGAAAAGCTTGCGCGGGCAACATCACGCTGGGTTTTGATTGACATTGTAAAGCGCAGACCTTTGCGGCTTACGCAGGAATTGATTGAAAAATATCAGGGGGAGCCGCAGAGTCAGGCGTTTGAAGAAGAGCTCGAAAATATGTCATATCCAAAAGATTTTTTTGATACGGAAAATGCAGTAAAACAACGCTATACAGTACTGCGCCGGGATATTGATTCCAATATGCATATGCACAACTTAGCTTATTTAGATGCCGCCGGAGAGCTTCTACCGCAGCAGATTTATGAAGAAGGCGAAAAGAATCATATCCGCATTTCATATAAGAAGGAAATTCTTTACGGAGAAGAAATTACCGGCGTGTATATCCAGCATGAAGACAGGCACGTTGTCGGTCTTACAGATACCAATAAAGGTGTGCGTGCCATTGTAGAACTTTGGTAAATATCAGTATTATCAGTATAGAACCTTTTATCGTACCAAATTCACAATTGAAAAGTGTGTCTGAATTGTATATAATATAATACAGTGCGAAAAAGAGGAAGGGGGTTGTATCTGAAATGCCAGATTCTAATATTACCAAGAAAGCGCTTGCAATGGCAATGAAAGAATTAATGGAGCAGATACCGTTTTCTAAAATCAGTGTTTCCGACATTTGTGAAAAATGCGGCATGAACCGGAAAAGCTTTTACTATCATTTTAAAGATAAATATGATTTGGTGAACTGGATTTTTGATGTGGAATTTTTTCAGGCTGTCCATGTCCGGGACTACAATCTGCCAAACTGGTCATGGCGTTTTTTGGAGGACAGTTGTCAGTATTTTTACGAAAACCAGTCATTTTACAGAAAGGCACTGCAGATTGAAGGGCAGAATTCTTTTGTAGAACATTTTAGGGAAACGTTAAAGCCATTGTTAAAAATGGTTGTAAAAAATATTCTGGCAGACCCGCAATATGAAGAATTCTGCATCAATTTTTATTCGGATGCATTTATTGCGGCGCTGGAGCGCTGGCTGTCGGAAAAAGAATGTACAGAGCCGGAATTATTTATTAAAATGTTGCAGTCGAGCATCGGCGCATTAATAAAATATGTAGAAACGGATAACGGGTAGCTGTTATCCGTTTTTTAAGTTCATTTTACCCAATCCATTTAATTTTGAAATATGCTCGTGCCGGGAACGTTTATAGAAAAGCCACACATTTTCCAAAATGTCCCAAAATGTAACAATTTTAAATTTGTCCTAAATTGTTACAAAATGTCGTTGTGTCTAATGTAAATTGTTTCATTTCACAGTAAAATTTAACGCATATCGAGACTGAAGAAATGGAGAGATTACTATGGCGAACAAATTACAAAAGGGAATGCAGGATTTTGGTATTAAACAGGCATTAAAATATCTAGAAAAGACCCGGAAGAAAATATTCCAAAGTTGATGGAAATGGTTGACCGGTTCGCACCGCAGGGCTGGTACGAAGGACAGCGTAATATGATTCGTAAGGTAATACAGGAAAAGGCAACTGGTATGAGTTGATTTTACGACTTTATGAATTGGACCCGGGTGTAAGGAAGGCATTCTTTCAGAACTTCATATTTAATGCAAGTTTAAACGGAAGTGCGTTACAGGACCAGCTTTCACAGGAAAATAACTGTAATATTCCGTGGGCAATTCTGCTTGATCCGACATCAGCCTGCAATCTGCATTGTACAGGATGCTGGGCTGCAGAGTACGGACATCAGTTGAATTTAAGCCTTGAAACGATTGATTCCATTGTAAAGCAGGGCAAAAACTCGGTACTTTATATGTACATTTACACCGGTGGTGAGCCGCTGGTTCGTAAACAGGATTTAATCAAGATTTGTGAAATGAACCCGGATTGTGAGTTCCTTTCATTTACAAACGGTACATTAATTGATGAAGAATTTTGTCAGGAAATGCTTCGTGTAAAGAATTTTGTACCGGCAATCAGTCTGGAAGGCTTTGAAGATGCCAATGACGGACGCCGTGGTGACGGTGTATTCCAGAAGGTTCAGCACGCAATGAAACTGTTAAAGTCACATAAGCTGCCGTTTGGTATTTCTACCTGCTACACAAGCAGGAATTTTGAAGATATCAGCAGCGAAGCTTTTTATGATATGATGATTGAAAGCGGCGCATTATTTGTATGGTATTTCCATTATATGCCGGTTGGCAATTCCGCAGTGCCGGAATTACTGCCGACACCACAGCAGCGTGAGGAAATGTATAAGAGAATCCGTCATTTCCGTGAAACAAAGGCAATTTTCGGGATGGATTTCCAGAATGACGGTCAGTTTGTTGGCGGCTGTATTGCAGGCGGCAGACGGTACTTACATATCAATGCAAAGGGCGATGTAGAGCCATGTGTATTTATTCATTATTCAAATGTAAATATTCATGACTGCACACTGCTTGAAGCATTAAAGAGTCCGATTTTCCAGGCATATCATGACAACCAGCCGTTTAATGACAATCATCTGCGCCCATGTCCGATGCTTGAAAATCCGGAAAAACTCCGTCAGATGGTTAAAGAAACAGGAGCTGTCAACACCGATTATCAGGATATGGAATCCGTAGACCATTTGTGTGATAAATGCGAATCTTATGCGGAAAACTGGAAGCCGACAGCAGAACGTTTGTGGAATCAGAAGAAATAGAAGCAATAGAGCAAAGCCATAAAGAATAAAATAAAGAATTGCGTAATATGAAAAGACTGCCGCTGGAGCGTGAGGGATACATTCAATGCCTTTAATGAACCGGAAAGCGGCAGTCTGATTTTATATCTTTAATATATATGATAAGTTAAATATAAAAATTAAAAGAATTAAAAATTGCAAAGTACGTCATATATCTGCAAAGTAGGACATGACTATTGTATATCCGGTAACAAAATAATAAAATAAAGAAAAAGTTCGTGATTTGCGGAGGGGATACAATAAAAGAGGGGTGGGTATATGAGAAAAAAATTAATAGGTCTAGTGTTCACAGTATGTCTTATGTGCAGTGCGTGTACTGCAAAAAATCAAAGTGAACAGCCGCAAAGCAGTGATTTAAATCAGGCAAAGCAGCTTGAAATTCAGACCGTGCAGGAAACAGAAAATGATTCGCAGAGCTATTGGGGAACGGTGGCACATAATTTTGCAAAAGGCGAAGGTGGTTACTATTATATGGACAATGGTGACAGTTACTTGATGTTTTTTGATGAAGAAACACAGGAAAGCTATCCGTTATGTGCCTTGCCGAATTGTCAGCATAATACGACAGACTGCAATGCGTATGTTGGAACACAAAAAGGTACCGGATATTTGATGCAGACGGTTTATTATTATAAAGATTCATTATATTTATTAAACAGTGAAGGATTTTTGGTACGTTTTTCACCCGATGGCGCACAGCGGGAAAAGATAGTACAAGTATACCAGTATGGGCAGGGAGATACAGGAACAAATCTTGTATTTCATAATGATTATGTTTATGTATACAATATGAATCAACATTTGGGAATGGAAGAAGAATATGCAGAAACGATTACCAGATACTCCTTAGACGGAAAAGAACAGGCGGTCGTTGCACAGTATACGGGAGCAAGCTGTGCCATTATGCAGGCAAAATGTTATGGAAATCAGTTGTTTTTTATTATATCGGATGCAAAATTATGGTATTAAATCAGGCATATAAGGGACTGTATGTATACCGGACGGATACAATGGAAGCGGGCAGAGTGCTGGAACAGGAAGTTACGGGGTATTGCATAGATGAAAATACAAACAAGCTTTTTTATTTTGTAAAAGAGAAGGGATTGTATAGTTATGATATTAATACTAAAGAACAGAAGCTGCTTATAGAGGCAGATGAAAAGAATCAAATGCCGGAAATTTCATTTGACGGACAATACATTTATATGGATAACAGTGCGTGGGCATCAATTTCAAAAAGAATGGGAAAAGAAGTTGAAAAACAGTGTTTTGTAATTGATACAAACGGTAATATGATTCAGCAAATTTCAGGGGAAAAGACACAGCGGATTTATTTTGGTGACGGCAATTATTTATTTGCGCAGACGGTCATTCAAAAAATAAGCGGGGGAAATTCAGAATACAGTTATATTAATAAATCATTGCCGGGTGAGTGGGAATGGAAGGCAATGGAGTAAGAACTGTGCCGTTATATTGGAGGTGGAATTATGAAAAAAATATATATCATTGGAATAGTGCTGGCATTGGTATTTTCTATAACAGGGTGTGGGATACGGGAAACGAAAAATGCAGATAAGCAGGAGAGTACAGTATCGACAGAAACAAAAAGACAGGAACCGCTGAGAATAGAAAAAACACATAAAGACGGGATAACTTACATACAGGAACAATATTTACAATATCAGATAAAATATCTGGCAATGGATAAAAAAGTCATATCCGAAGAAAAAGTAAAAGAATTTATGTTAAAAGGCTATAAAGCTTCTTATGACAAAAAAGTAACTGATGAAAATGAAATTACAACAGAGTATTTAATTTGCGGCAATAATATTCAAATACCTGAAATTATTGAAAAAAATACCACTCAGAAGGTTGTGTATACACTGTATAACTTTGCTGGCGGATTATCAAAAAATGAATTTTCATTTTCAACAGATGAGTTAGAAGCGATGTATCAACCGTCTGTTGAAATTGAAGGAGAATCAGAGCAGACTGTTTATTTATTTTTTTGTATAGCCGTACAAAGTAACGGAGAAATAGAAAAATATTATAACGATTATAAAAAAGATTTGGAAAGTGCAGTGATTCAGGCAGATATAACGGAAGTTGACGGAACAGAGCATACACAATATTTTGGCATACGTCAAAAATATGAAACCTCTGATACACCGGCATATTTAGAGTTATATTTATTAGAAATGGAGTAGCGGCATAGTGAAAGCGGGTGACTACCATGAAAAAAAGATATATCATACTCACAGTTACAATTTTATTATTTACAAGCATATTTGCCACCGGCTGTACCAAAAAGCAGACTTCGGTTACACTGAATCCTTCAACTGAAGATGATCAGCCGTATTGGAATATCTTTGGGCGGTATATTACAAAATGTGAAAACGGATATTACTGTATAGAACAAATTGAGGCGGGGACAAACAGAATATGCTATCTTGATAATGAAACTAAAAACACAATTCCGTTATGTTCAAAGGCAGAATGCAGTCATACAGATGAAAATTGCAATGCGTATTTAAGCAAAAAATATAATGCACAGCAAATTTATTATTATAATGGCATGGTTTATGTAATTTACAATGATGATACTGACGGCTTATCCTATCTTGAGCAGGTTGCACCGGACGGTTCATATAGAAAAAGGCTGTTTGAAATCGGAGCTGTTTCTCCGGCATATTGTCTGACCTTTCATGATGAAAATGTGTACATTTATCAAAGACAGGGAAGTGTTTCGGGATATGAGGAATCCACAGCCGTACTTAGAAGACGTTCATTAGACGGAAAAGAAGATGAACATGCCTATGAGTACACAGGTTATGGTGCGGTGATTCATGCCGCCAAAAGCTATGGGGGAAAATTATTCTTTTTAGTGGAAGATGAGGGACGTGAAAGTACAGAACAGCATGCAGAGCGTACTTACACGCGTAAAGGCATTTTTGCATATGATTATGCAACAAAGAAAACAGAAAATATATCGTCCGGGGACATAACGGATTACACAGTAGATGAAGTTTCACAAACGCTTTATTATTATGTATTTAATGACGGTTTATATAAACGTAAATTGTCGGACAGCAAGGCGGAAAGAATCTATAAAATGGTCGAAAATGAAACAAATATCTGCCAGCTTTCCTTTGACGGAAAATATTTATATATGAGTAATGAACAATATTCTGTTTACTTTTTCAAGCGTACAGATACTTATTTATATGTTATGGATACAGACGGAAATGAATTGAACAAGATTCCTACAGAAGGTATGTATTTTACCTGTTTTGGCGATGAGCAGAATGTTTTGGCGCAGATTCATGGGGCGGCGGACAAAAATATTATATTGAAAAGCAGATATCCTGACAGCAAAAGAATGGATACCGGTTAATTAAAATTAATTTAGAACGTGAAAGCGGGTGATTATCAATGAAGAAAAAATGATGATAACGTGTACAGTTGTCCTTGTTACTGCGGCGGTAATTTTAGGGTTTGTCCTGAAAAATCAGGTACGTGAAAATCCTGATAAGAATACAGTAAACGTGGCCATCGGGCAGTGGGGCACAACACAAAATGAATCGCAGAACTACTGGAATCCCGACAACCATGCAGTTGCAAAGGGCATGGGCGGCTATTATTTTATTCAGACAACAGATGGAATTTCAAAATAGCATTTTTGATGAAACAACACAGGAAGCGGTTGCAGTCTGTGCAAAACCGGAATGTACGCATAGTGATAATACCTGTAATGCGTATCTTTGTGATATGAAGACCGGTTCGGCATTGTATCTGACCGATACGATATACTGCTATAACGGTTATCTGTATCTGATTCAATGTGAAGGCGGAATGGGAAAACTTGTGCGCATCCATACAGACGGAAGTGCAAGAGAAACCATTGCCGATTTATTTGCCAATACAGGCGTATCAAGCATATCACTTGTCTTTCATGAAAATGATGTCTACGCATATGATGATACCGGACATGCAGGTCAGGAGGAAGAAGCAGAAGAAGTTATTAAAAAATTTCGCTGACAGACGGAACGGAACAGACCGTTTTTCCTATACGGGAACAGGAGCTTCTATTGACCGCGGCAGAAGCTTTGGCGATAAACTATATTTTGTTATCCGGGAATATACAAAGAATAAGGAAACCAAGGCTGTGTCATCTGATTATAAAGGCTTGTTTGAATATGATTTTGCCACCGGAGATACCAGAAAGGTTATAGATGCCGATGTCTGTGACTATCATGCGGATACAGAAAATCAGACGCTGTTTTATTTTGTGCAGGAACGGGGCTTTATGCCTATGACATGACACAGGGCAGTAATACTCTTATTTATCCGGCGGAAGATGAACTGATACAGTGCAAAATGTCTTATGACGGAAAAAATTTATATCTTTTAACAACGGCGCAGGCAGAGCCACAGAAACAAAAGCACGCACCCAAAGATATTGTTATGTGCTGGATACCAAAGGGAATCAGATTGCCAAAATTCTCTGTAACGGTGTCGTTTATTTTGGCGATACAGACTATTTGTTTGAAGAAAATGCAGATAATCTGGAATATATGAAAAAGAAAATTTATCAGATAAATCTGAGTGGATTCTGATAAATTAAAATTGTCATATACAGGAGAATGGTATGGGAGAAGTAAAAGGTTTTTCATAAAAGATGTGGATATTGATTGCGGTGGCAGTGCTAGGCAATTTGTGTCTGTTTTGTACAGCGAGCTGGCAGGCAGAAGCCTTACGGAAATGTTTTTTGCGGCGGGACAGTATCAGAAGCTGGTTGAGCGTTATGAAAATATGAGTCTGGAACAGGCGCAGGAACGGCTGGGAACGGAATTCAGTAATATCCGTAAATACGCAAAAATTTTAAAGCAGGAGAACAGTCAGGAAGAAACGAAAAATACTGCTCAAAATGAAATGCAGAACAGCCGGACGGCAGAAAATGCGGCACAGAAGCAGACATCGGAAGAACTTTTATCGGAAGTCGATGAAGGCAGTCGTGAAATGATTGCGTATCATCAGAGCCTGACAGCGCAGCAGCAGACCCAGTTAGAATTACAGTTAAAGCAGCTGCGCAGTAAGCTCGAATATCTGAACGGATATGAGGCTTCCATTGATACAGTCATGGCAAACGCAGAAAATATGAAACGATTCCGTATTTTCTCCAAGCAGAATACATTTTCCTACAGCAACATTTTAAGGACGGCACAGGACTTTGAAAGGGTACAGAATGTCGAACTGAAGTTAGACAACGATAAGGGCGCAGATGCATTTGTTCACTACAACCTGATGTATTACATTGCGGCAGCGCTTATGGTGGCGGTGATTTATTCCCTTTTTGATGAACGTGAAAACGGAATGTGGCAGATTGTACATAACACCCCAAACGGAAGAACTGTACTTGCCCTCAAAAGACTGCTGTTGTTAGCGGGCGGTTCCTTTGCGATTCTCTTTCTTTTGTACGGCACGACATTTCTTACAGCGATGCTGTTATACGGCGGAGTAAAGGATTTGACCAATCCGGTACAGACCTTTGTGGATTTTGGAAAATTTACATATACACTCAGTAAAGGCGCATATATTTTACGGCTGTTTTTCCTGTCATGGTTTATTTTAGCGGCATTCAGTATCATTTTATGGGCGCTGTTTATGGCATTCCGCAACCGCAACCATACGCTGATTTGCACAGCTGCATTTGTCGGCATAGAGATTCTCGTTTATCAGAAAATCGAAGTGCAGAGTGTGTATAACGTTTTTCATTATATTAATGTTGTCAGCTTTTAAAAATCAGTGATTTGTACAGCACGTATATCAACTGGGGTTTTCAAAATTATGTATTTTCGGTCTTTTCCGTGGCGTTGTTTTTCTTAACGGTGTGTGGTCTGTTTTGCGGAATTTTTGCGGTAATGCGCTATGCCGCCATGCGGCCGAATACAAAAGTGTCATTGTTATCCCGCATGTTTACGGCGGTTCACGGACAGTACCAGCGTGTATTTGCAAAATATCCGGTAGTATTAAAAGAACTGCACAAGCTGGTGATAACAGGCAAAGCCCTGTGGGCGGTGGCAGCACTGATAATCATAGCGGCATATTTCAGTACAACCGGACAGATGACATTTACCGATGCACAGAAAGAGTATGACAAAATGTATTTAGAGCATGGCGGAAAAGAGTACGGTTATATTGAAGATTATGTGCAGGAACGGCTCGAAGCATACCGGCAGGCGCAGGAAGCATTGGAAGAAGCGGCGGCGGCATACGAAGCCGGTGAAATCGAATTAAAAGAGTATACGGCGGCAGTCAGTGCCTTGCAGTATCAAAGACAGGTTGTAAATACGATTCAGGAGTACCAAAGCAAACTCTCTTACGCAGAGCAGATACGGGAAACAACCGGACAGGAAATATGGCTGGTTTCCGACAGAGGATATGAAGAAATTTTTGGAAAATACAGCAGACAGCGTGAGTTTATTTTAATCCTTGCACTGGTAACGGCAATTATGATTATTGTGTCTGAAAGTATTGCCATGGAGTACAGAACCGGCATGTATCAGATTGTACACAGTGCGCCAAACGGCAGAGCGGCGGTGATGCGCTGGAAGATTACCGCCTGTGTTGTATTGACCATAGGGCTGACGGCGGCGGTTTACGGCATTGATATCTGGAATCTGCACCACATTTACGGTATGCCGTATCTGGCAGCACCGGCGTTAAGCCTTACATTTCTGGAAAATGCGTGGGGCGGGCTTGCAGGTCATGTGAGTATTTCAGGGTGGCTTATGATATTACTGCTTGTAAGATTGGTTGTAGCATTGTTTACAATGACAGCTGCCATGCTGGTATCTAGAGCGATTGGAAAAAAGGGAAACAGAGCCTTGATGCCGGCAGTACTGGCAGGCGTTATTTTGCTGGTGTGGATACTGCATCAGGTGACACAGCTTGTATAAAGGAAGGGTGAAAAATATGGAATTACAGTTAGAGGGCTTATCTAAAACATACGGTACAGTGCAGGCATTACGGAAAGTAACTTACACTTTTAAGCCCGGCATTTACGGGATACTGGGGGCAAACGGAGCCGGGAAAAGCACAATGATTAACCTGATAACAGATAATGTCAGCAGGGACAGCGGCAGTGACGGCGGCAAAATTTTATATGACGGAGAAGATATTTTAAAGCTGGGGAAAAGGTTCCGTGCGATTGTCGGTTATATGCCACAGCAGCAGGGATTTTATGAGGATTTTTCACCCAAAGCATTTTTAAAATATATGGCAGAGGTCAAAGGTTTAAAAGGGAAAAATGCAGAGGGCAAAACGGTCAATCAGCAGATTGACGAACTGCTTGAGGTTGTCAATTTAACCGGAGTTGCCCATAAAAAAATCGGCGGTTTTTCCGGCGGCATGAAACAGCGTGTGCTGCTGGCACAGGCACTGCTCGGCAATCCGAAAATACTCATTCTGGATGAGCCGACCGCGGGACTTGACCCAAAGGAGCGTATCGGAATCCGTAACTACATTGCCGAACTGTCAAAGGATAAAATCATTTTATTTGCAACCCACGTAGTCAGTGATATTGAGTGCATTGCAGACCACGTCCTTTTAATAAAGAAGGGACAGATTGTAGCAACGGGGACTCCGGTGGAACTGATTGAGAAAATGCAGGGAAAGGTCGCTGAGATTACCTGCACGCTGGATGATGTCGGTGCATTGCAGGCAGAGTATAAAGTCGGAAATATCCGTCAGCGGAAAAACGGACTGGCACTGCGGCTTGTCGGGGATACGCTGCCTAAAGAAGCCGTGCCGGTAGAAGATAATATTGATTTAGAAGATGTATATTTATATTATTTTGAGTAGGGAGACTTTTTGCGCCGTTTTGTGATGAAATCAACTAAAAATGAAGATTCATGCCCGTGTTGGAATGAGTATTGCCCAACTGCCGTAATTCATATATAATAGATATATAAATCGGGGGAATGGTTTAAAACACAAAACGGAGGAAAGAGTGATGTTTACGATTGCAGTCTGTGATGATGATATGCAGGAACGTATGCAGGAAGTCCAAATTGCCAAAAATATATTTTCCCAAAAAGAACTGGAAGCCGGGATTGAGGAATTTCAGACCGGACAGCATTTTTTAGACGTGCTGCACCGGGTTCCTTACGATATTGTTCTGCTTGATATCCAAATGGGCGAGGTTTCAGGTTTTACGCTTGCAGAGGAATTATATAAAATAACAGGAGGGGAAAATATTATTTTTGTCAGCAGTATGGAAAATCTGGTGTTTGAATCCATTCATTTCAGACCGTTTCGTTTTGTCAGAAAATCACATCTGGAGGAAGAACTTACAGAGGCGGTAGAAAGCTGGATACAGCAGAATACAAAAACGGAATGTCTGGAGTTTGATGAAACCGGAGGGGTTACGACGATTTTACCACAGCAGGAAATCATCTACATCGAAGTACAAAGCCATCATTTGTATGTCCACACACAGAAAGAAGTATTAAAGGTCCGCGGAAAAATTTCGGATTTCGCATATCTGGCTGAAACCGGAGATTTTTTATGTCCACATTATTCCTACTTATGTAATATGAAATACATATACGAGATACAGCGCGATAAAATTGTTATGAGTAATAACGAAGTTATCCGAATCAGCAGAGGAAAATTTGAAATGTGTAAGGCACGCTACCTGCGGTATATCAGAAAAATGGGAAACAGTATGTACAGATAGAAAAGAGGGAAAAAGTGTTAAATATAATAGTAGAGCAGATTACAAGCCTGGGTGACGGCGTGCTTATGATAGGTTCGCTGGCATACATACTGGGGGTCCGTAAAGGGAAAAGCAAATATCTGGTGTTATTTATGCTGCTACAGTACTTGTGTGCGCAATACCTGATTCAGCTGCCGGTACAGCAGTTTATATTGGGAATTGCAGTCAATATTGGAATGTGTTATGTATGTTTAAAAGAAAGCTGGCGGTCATGGTGCTTGTGGAGCATCATTATTATGATACTGTATATTGTGTCAAGCAGTGTCTGTTTTCCGGTGATTTCACTGGTAACCGGAGAACCGATGTCGGTACTGATTACAGGAAATATTTTCACAAGAATCTGCTCTATCTTAATTGCAAGACTGTTGCTGGTGATATTGATATGGGCAGCGATGATACAGAGAAAAAACAGAGTGTATTTAAAATGGCAGGAGTGGCTGTTAATTTTACTGATTCTGATTGCGGCGGCATTTATCCTGATTAGTCTGTTAGAAATAAACTTAAATACCGGCATATACGGAAAAGAGCAGGGACATATTCTCGGAATTTTCACCTTACAGCTGGTGATTCTGGGGTGCTGTACATTTCTGGCACTGCATATCAGTAAGATGAATCAGCGTATGAACGAGGGCAAAATCGTAGCAATCCAGCTGGACAAACAGAAAGCAATGATTGAAAAAGCTTATCAGATGCAGAGGGAAACAAGGATTTTAAGCCATGATTTAAAACATTATGCAATGGCGTGGACAAAGCTTCTCGAAGAAGGAAATGTGGAACAGGCAAAAAAGCAGATGGCAGGTTTTACGGGTGCAGTCAGCAGTATCGGAGTAAATGTTTACTACATTGTGGATAACGAAATGCTTAACGCGGTGATGTATGAAAAAGCGCAGCTGTGCCGGAAAAAGGACATTTTTGTGCGCTGGCAGATTACAACCAGCTATCCGAAAGAACGTGAAATGGATATGGCGATTGTATTTTCAAACCTAATGGACAATGCAATCCGGGCGGAGGAAAATCTGCCGGAGGCAAAAAGATTTATTGGCGTAGACTGTTTTGAAGTCAATAATATCCGTCATTTTATTGTAAGTAATTATATAGAAGAATCCGTGTTGGACAGAAATCCGCAGTTACATACCACGAAAGAAGATGCTGAAAATCACGGACTTGGCATATTAAGCGTGAAAAAAGTTGTGAATCAATATGGAGGACTGATTGATATATCAGAAGAAAACAGCCGGTTTATGGTGCATATTGCTTGTGTATAATATATTTTATTACACGGGAAATCTGCAAAGTACGTCATATATCTGCAAAGTAGGACAAACCTATTGAAAATTTTTCAGAAAAAGATATGATTCGGGCAGAAACAGATAAGGAGTAAAAGCGAATGACACATCGGCTGGCGGGAATTCTTTCGGACTATTTATCCCGGGAACAGATGATTGAAAAAGATGAAGCTGACATTTATCAATATGGGCTGGAAATTTTTATGGACGGTGTTCTGGAAACACTGCTCTTAGTAGTTTTAGGCATATTGTGGGGCAGATTCTGGCAAAGCATTTGTTTTATTGTGTCATTTACAGTGCTTAGAAGTTTCACAGGAGGATACCATGCAGCCACAAAGGTAAGATGTGCAGGTGCTACGGTCGGATTGTACATATTGAATCTGACAGCAGCGGGGGAACTGAACAGTCATTTTACAGCAGTGCTTCTGCTGGCGGCTGTCGGTACGGGAATCATCTGGTGGCTCGCTCCGGTGCCGCATGCCAATAAACCGTTAGACGGGGAACAGGTCGTAATGAATCGAAAAAAATCGCGGTTTATCAGCATGTGCTATCTGTTGGGGGTATTCGTTTCAAAAAGTGTCTTGGCAGAAGTAGGGGACATCGTGGCAATGACGCTTTTTGAAACTGCAATATTAATTTTAATTCAAAAGGGGGTAAGAAAGTATGAAGAAAGTTTTAAAAGCTGTTAAGGCAGTTGGTTTAAAGACTGCAAAAAGTTCAGTAAATTCAGCTTCTTTCTTTTATATGCATCAGGTTAAAGAACCTGTAAGCGTAAAAGAACGTTTAAAGAAGTAAAAAATACAAAAGAATAACCGGATTGAGCCGCCCATGCAGGAAGACAGGTCTGCAGGGGTGGCTTTTGTTATAAATATACAAAATGAATGGTAGTTTTTCATAAAATAAAGGTGCTTTAGGATTGAAATTTTATTCTATTTGCACTACAATAAAAATTAGAGTTGTTGTGAGGATAGGAGGGTAGCTTTTATGGAGGGTGCACAGTTAAGTGACTTTTATTACAACCGTACCTTTATGTCGAATGTCAGAAGTAAAATGGAGATGGGACTTTCTGGCGCATATAGTATGGTCGCAATCGATATTGAGCATTTCAGGCTTTTTAATAAGCTTTATGGCAGAGAAACCGGAGACGAACTTATTCTTTATATTCAGAACTGTTTAAAAGAGATTGCAGGAGAGCATGACGGTGTGGAAGGTTATCTGGGGGCAGATAATTTTGGAATATTTATACCGGATTCTCATGAGATTATTAAACAGATTCAGGAACAGATTATAAAAGGTATTCATAAATGGAACAATACGGTCGGCTTTTATCCGGTTATCGGTATATATTCCATTAATACAGATACAGATTCGCCGGAGATTATGTATGACCGGGCGACATTGGCTCTGTCTAATGCTTTTGAAGGACAGCCTGATCATATCTGCCATTATACACAGGAGATGGAGTCACGGCTGGAAAAAGAAGTGGAACTTTTATCCGAGATACAGGAGGCCTTAAAAAATAATGAATTTACCTTTTTTGCACAGCCGCAGTGTAATATTGCAACACATCAGATTGTGGGTGCAGAAGCACTCGTGCGCTGGGTGAAACCGGATGGGACGATGGTATCTCCGGGGGCATTCATTCCGGTATTGGAAAAGAACGGAATGATAGACCGGTTGGACCGCTATGTATGGGACAAGGTATGTGCGTGGATAAGAAGCTGGATAGACAGGGGATTCCAGCCGGTTCCGATTTCTATTAATGTATCAAGGGTAGACATTTTTTCAATGGATGTACCGGCATATATTTTCTCGTTATTGGAAAAATATCAGCTCTCCGAGCATTATGTAAAAGTGGAGATTACGGAAAGTGCATATACAGAGAGTGATGAGCGGATTACCAGTACGGTTAACATTTTGCGCGGAAAAGGCTTTAAGGTTATGATGGATGACTTTGGATGCGGCTATTCGTCTTTGAACATGTTAAAAAATATTCCTGTTGATGTGTTAAAGCTGGATATGCGTTTTCTGGATATCAGTGAAACAGAAGAAGAAAAAGGCATGAACATCTTAGAGTCTGTTGTTAATATGGCAAGACTGCTTCGGCTGCCTATTATCGTGGAAGGTGTTGAAACAGAGAAACAGGAACAGTTTGTACAGAGCCTAGGATGCCGTTATATTCAGGGATTTTATTTTTATAAACCGCTGCCGGTCAAGCAGTTTGAAGAACTGCTAAGCGACGAACGTCAGCTTGATTTTCATGATTTATTTTATAAGCAGGTAGAGCCGCTTCATATTCGTGAATTTATGGATACGAATTTCATTACGGATAGTATGTTAAATAATGTCTTAGGACCGGTTGCATTTTATGAAATGAGGGATCATCAGATTGAAATTACCAGGGTCAATGAACAGTATTTTCAGTTGATGGGTACATCATCAGGGCAGGCGAACAGTTACGGAAAGCGTTTTTGGAATCATGTGCATGCAGATGACAGGGTCCTTTGCATACAATCTTTGAGAAGGCATTTTCGAATCAGATGTCCGGAGCAGATGGATATATTCATTTTATGCAGATGGACGGCACGGTCATTCTTGTATACATGAGAGTCTTTTCCTGCGGGAGAAGGACGGCTGCCGCCAGTATTACGGTTCGCTGATGAATGTAACCGAAGTGCAGGCAGATAAAAAGCAGGCAGAAGTGCAGACACAGATTACGGATAGGGCATTTAATGAAGATTATGAAAGTCTTGAGGCACACTTTGGAAAAATGCCGACAGGATTTTGTATTGACCGCCTGATTTTAGATGAAAATAATAAACCGGTGGATTATGAAATCTTATATGCCAATGAAACAATGCGGCAGGTCTGCACCGGAGATTTAGAACAGCTAAAGGCACTTTCATATCAGAGTTTCGGTGATAAGGTAGAGGAAGCGTATACGTATATGTATAATGCGGCATATAAAGGTGAAAAGAAAACATTTTACCTTTACAGCCACATTTCCAACCGGTATATGCAGTTTACATATTATCAGTACCGGGAAGGTTACATCGGTGTGATTATACAGGATATTACGAATACATATATTGCATCGAATGCTCTAAAGAGTATGCTGCTTTCCTATCGTGAAGTTTATTTTGTACAGTTAAAGGACAATTATTATCATATGATTTACCCGGATGAAAATTCATTACAGGAGCGTGGTAATTACGAGGAATCCATTAACCGTCATTTTTATATGGGGAAGATTGTATCAACCGATGAAAAGAATATCCGTAAGTTTCTCTCGCTGACAAATCTCAATAAAGGACTTGCAAAGCAGGATACGCTGGAAATGTCCTATAAACGGTTAGATGAAAAAAACAATAAGGAATGGTGCCTGACAACGGTAGCGGTGTGCGAACGGGACAGTGATGGTACACCAAAGGATGCAGTCATTGTAATCCGCAGTATTGATACGCTGATGCAGGGAAGGAAGGATAAACGTGCGGTATATCTGTCAGAAACACTGGCAAATATGTCAGAAGGCTTTTTTATCTATCGTGCAGTGGGCGAAGAAAAACTGCTCTATGCCAATCCGGGTGCAATCCGTCTGTTTGGCTGTGAAACGATAGAGGAGTTCCGGGAGCATGTGCATAATTCATTCCGCGGTATGGTACATCCGCAGGATTTGGCACGCGTGGAATGGGAAATTCACGATCAGATAAAGCAGTCCGACCGCAGTATGGATTATATTAAATACCGTATTGTAAGAAAGGACGGCACGGTGCGCTGGCTTGATGACTGCGGACATTTAGAGCATCAGACCATTGAAGTGGGCGGTGGACTTTTTTATGTGTTTATATCGGATATTACTGATACAATTACCGAAGCTCAGAAAAATATGCTGCTTGCAAAAAATAAATATTACAATAGTGAAAAACAGTAAAACAAAAAATCTGGGAACCGGTTGACATTTTAAAAAGGATTTGTTATCCTATTTCCTAGCAATAATAGACAGTTCGTTTGTACCATCCTGTCTCTAAACAAAACCAGGACTATACAATATTTAAAGGAAAATTCTGCCACAACGGCAGAACGGGATAAATTTGCATAGTATGTTTAGAACATGGATTTGGGTTGAATCCATGTTCTTTTTGTACGCATTGCGGCGCACGTTTCTGTAGGACAGCAGCAGGCAGTCAGCAGGAAGAGTTACATGACAGAATGGAAAACGTACGGAAATGAGGAAAAATGTATATTTTAAAGACGGAACACAGCTTTGATGCGGCGCATTTTTTATACGGATATGAAGGAAAATGCAGCAATATTCATGGACACCGCTGGCGTGTTGTGCTGGAAGTCTGTACGGAGGATTTACAGGAAGACGGACAAAACCGCGGCATGTATGTGGACTTTGGCGATTTAAAGCGGGATTTAAGGGAATGTGTGGATGCACTTGACCACTGCCTGATTATTGAAACCGGCAGTTTAAAGGAAGCGACACTTGCAGCGCTTGAAAGTGAGCAGTTTAAGATTTTGCAGTTTCCGTTCCGTCCCACGGCGGAAAATATGGCAAAATATTTTCATGAAAAATGCAGCAGGCAGGATACCGTGTAAAACGTGTAACCGTATATGAAACACCGAATAATGCGGCGTGCTATGAGGAATAAAGTATGAACATGAATAATCAAATAAAGTACCCGGTGGTAGAACAGTTTGTGAGTATCAACGGAGAAGGAACAAAAGCCGGGGAACTGGCAGTTTTATCCGTTTTAAGGGTGCAACTTAAATTGCAGTTATTGTGATACACAATGGAGCAAACAGACAGGATACCCCGGCGGTCGAAAAGACGGCGGCAGAACTGGTGGCAGACGTGTGCCGCACAGGAATAGACAATGTGACAATGACAGGCGGAGAACCGTTGCTGCAGACAGAACTTGCGGGTCTGATAAAAGAACTGTTGTCTGCGGGAAAAGCTGTTGAGATTGAAACCAACGGAAGTGTCAGTCTGGAAAATGTGCGTGCACAGGTAAAACATTTAACACAAGAACGGCAATCTATGGAGCGGCTTTCAATGACCATGGATTATAAGCTGGCAGGCAGTGGAATGGAAACATTTATGCGCCTGCAGAATTTTTCCGAATTACAGCCGCAGGATACCGTTAAATTTGTGGCGGGCAGCATTGAAGATTTGGAAAAGACACGGCAGATAATACAGGAATATGGATTGACACAGAAATGTCATGTATACATCAGCCCGGTATTTGGTGCGATTGAACCCGCAGACATTGTGGAATACATGAAAGCACATCAGATGAACGGCGTGCGTATGCAGTTACAAATGCACAAATTTATCTGGGCACCGGATGAAAGAGGCGTTTAGTGTGAAAAATAAATAGCTATGATGGCAGATGAGAAATCGCTTACGCGAATTTCTCATCGCCTCTTCGCAACAAGTCGCTCAGAAATGGGGATTAATGTAAACAAGCCATAAATGAAAGCTTGTTTACATCGCATTTGTTTCGGAATGAAAGCAAATAGACTTTATCGCAGAACTGAATGGAGAGAAAATGAAAGAGATTGATACAGAAGCGGTGGCTTATCATATCCGTGGGCTGTTAGAAGCGCTCGGAGATGACCCGGACAGGGAAGGGCTAAAAGAAACACCGCAACGGGTTGCCAGAATGTACGAAGAAGTATTTGAGGGCATGAAATATACCAATGAAGAGATTGCACAGATGTTTGACAAGACATTTTCGGAAGACGAAGAAGGCGGGGCGGACCGTTACGGTGATATGGTAGTTGTCAAAGATATTGACATTTTTAGTTACTGCGAACATCATCTGGCATTAATGTATGATATGAAAGTTACGGTGGCTTATGTACCCAACGGTAAAGTCATCGGACTTAGTAAAATTGCAAGAATCGCGGATATGGTGGCAAAGCGGTTACAGCTTCAGGAACGCATCGGCACGGATATTGCGGATATTATTACGCAGGTGACCGGCTCGGAAGACGTAGCTGTTTATATAGAAGGCTGCCACAGCTGCATGACGGCACGCGGAATCGAAAGACGAATACAAAAACATATACACAGACACTAAGAGGGAGATTTCAAAATGAAAGCAATGGTTTTATGCAGTGGTGGCGTTGACAGTACCACTTGTTTAGGAATGGCAGTTGATAAGTATGGTGCGGAAAATGTGATTGCACTGTCCATTTACTATGGACAGAAGCACACCAAAGAAATCGAGTGTGCGAAAAAAGTAACACAGCATTATCAAGTGGAGCATTTATCACTGGATTTGGAAAAAATATTCCAGTACAGTGATTGTTCCCTGCTTTCACATTCCGATAAAGAGATTCCGCAGGAAAGCTATGCCAGCCAGATAGAAAAGACAAACGGTACACCGGTATCGACATACGTGCCGTTCCGCAATGGACTGTTTTTATCCAGTGCGGCAAGCATTGCACTGTCAAAGGGCTGTGAAGTCATTTACTATGGTGCACACAGCGATGACGCGGCGGGAAGCGCATACCCGGACTGTAGTGATGCGTTCAACCGGGCGATAAATGACGCTATTTATATAGGAAGCGGAAAGCAGTTAAAGGTGGAAGCACCGTTTATTGCACGCACTAAAGCAGAGGTTGTAAAAATCGGACTCGACCTTCATGTGCCGTATGAATATACATGGAGCTGCTATGAGGGAAATGAAAAACCGTGTGGAGTCTGCGGAACGTGCATTGACCGTGCCAAAGCATTTGCGGCAAACGGTGTCAAAGACCCGGCATTATCATTTTAAAAATATAAATAAGGAAGGAAAAACAATGGCAGGAAGAAGTAAAGAAGAAACGCAGGGTGTAACACTGCTTGGCAATCAGGGAACAAAGTATCCCGACAATTATGCGCCGGAGGTTTTGGAAACATTTGTAAACAAACACCCGGATAACGACTATTTTGTAAAATTTAACTGCCCGGAATTTACAAGCCTCTGCCCGATTACAGGTCAGCCGGACTTTGCAGCAATTACAATTTCGTATGTGCCGGATGTAAAAATGGTAGAGAGTAAATCGTTAAAGCTGTATCTGTTCAGCTTCCGCAATCACGGAGATTTTCATGAAGACTGTGTCAACATCATCATGAAAGATTTAATCCGCCTGATGGAGCCGAAGTACATAGAAGTATGGGGAAAATTCACCCCGCGCGGCGGCATTTCCATTGACCCGTACTGCAATTACGGAAAGCCGGGGACACGCTGGGAGCAGGTTGCATGGGAGCGGTTAAGCAGTCATGACTTATACCCTGAAAAGGTAGACAACCGCTAAACTGGCTATAAGAGTTTTAACAACTGACCATATATAAATTTAAAACTGAATATAAACAGATTTAAAACTGGACATTATAAAAATATTGTTTTTGAATATTTTATTATGCCCAGTTTTTGTTATACTCCATTTAAATGTTGATTCAAAATTAATAAAAAGGAAATGGAGAAAAAAGCGATGGCAAACGAAAATGCAAAAAACAGATACGAATTAAATAAAGAACTGGCACAGATGTTAAAGGGCGGCGTTATTATGGACGTTACCACACCGGAACAGGCAAGAATCGCACAGGAAGCAGGCGCATGTGCGGTCATGGCACTGGAAAGAATCCCGGCGGATATCCGTGCGGCAGGCGGTGTTGCAAGAATGAGTGACCCGAAGATGATTAAAGGAATTCAGGAAGCAGTAACTATTCCTGTTATGGCAAAATGCAGAATCGGACATTTTGCGGAAGCACAGATTCTGGAAGCAATCGAAATCGACTATATTGATGAAAGTGAAGTATTATCTCCGGCAGATGATGTTTACCACATTGACAAACACAAGTTTTCCGTACCGTTTGTATGCGGCGCAAAGGATTTAGGGGAAGCGTTAAGAAGAATTAACGAAGGTGCTTCCATGATTCGTACAAAGGGTGAACCGGGAACAGGTGACGTTGTGCAGGCAGTCCGTCATATGAGAAAAATGAACAGTGAAATGGCAAGACTTGTTTCCATGCGTGAAGATGAATTGTTTCAGGCGGCAAAGGAATTACAGGTACCGTATGATTTAGTATTATATGTTCATGAAAACGGAAAGCTTCCGGTTGTAAACTTTGCAGCAGGCGGCGTTGCAACACCGGCAGACGCGGCACTGATGATGCAGCTTGGCGCAGAAGGTGTATTCGTAGGTTCCGGTATTTTTAAATCAGGAAATCCGGCAAAACGTGCGGCAGCAATCGTAAAGGCAGTTGCTAACTTCACAGATGCAAAGCTGATTGCAGAGTTATCTGAAGACTTAGGCGAAGCAATGGTTGGTATCAATGAACAGGAAATTGAACTTTTAATGGCTGAAAGAGGCAAATAGTGTGAAAAATAACGCTGATGCGCCATTTTTCACACAGTTGTTTGTTCTGAGCGAAAGCAAACAACATTGATGGCAGATGAGAAATCGCCTGCGCGAATTTCTCATCGCCGCTTCGACAAAGTCGCTCAGAAATGAGGAGTAGTATGAAAATCGGAATTCTTGCAGTACAGGGGGCATTTGCAGAACATGAGCAGATGCTGGAACAATTAGGTGCAGAATATATAGAATTAAGAAAAGGTGAGGACGTCCGTCAGTCTTATGACGGACTGATTCTTCCGGGCGGAGAAAGTACCGTACAGGGAAAACTGATGCGGGAACTGGATATGTTTGATACCATACAGAGCCAGATAAAAAACGGTATGCCGGTGCTTGCAACGTGTGCCGGGGCGATTCTTTTAGCACAGCAGTTAAGCAATGATGCGGCAACACATCTTGCCACGCTTCCGGCGGTTGTGCGCCGCAACGCTTACGGAAGACAGCTCGGCAGTTTTTCCGTTGACGAACAGATTGAAGGAATCGGTACGTTTCCGATGCGCTTTATCCGCGCACCGTATATTGAAAAAGTATTGGACGATACAAAGGTACTTGCAAAAGTGGACGGTAATATCGTAATGGTGGAAAATAAAAACCAGCTTGCAATGTCATTCCACCCGGAACTGACATCAGATACGCGGATTCATGAAATGTTTTTGAAAAAAATTTAGCAAAAGAATGTCAAAAAATTAACAAAAAGTCTAGGCATATTTTTCTTTTTTTGGTATAATCATATAAAAGAGTAGTGGGGTAAAAACCCCGGTATCATATGGATTAACTGTTAGAAAAGTATGGAGGGCAAAGGTATGAGGAAATGGGTTTACAAATTTCATGAAGGCAATGCAGACATGCGGGAGCTTCTCGGTGGAAAGGGTGCGAATCTTGCAGAGATGACCAATCTCGGTATGCCGATTCCACAGGGGTTTACCATAACGACGGAAGCATGCACGGATTATTATGCAAATGAGGAGCAAATCCGCGAAGAAATCCAGACACAGATTTTTGAAGCGGTGGGCTGGCTGGAGCAGGTAAACGGAAAGAAGTTCGGGGACAATGCCAATCCGTTGTTAGTATCTGTCCGTTCCGGAGCAAGGGCATCCATGCCGGGCATGATGGATACCATTTTAAATCTGGGACTGAATGATGAAGCAGTGGAAGGATTTGCAGAAAAGACCGGCAATCCGCGTTTTGCATATGATTCGTACAGAAGATTTATCCAGATGTTTTCCGATGTTGTCATGGAAGTGCCGAAGTCTTACTTTGAAAAGATTATTGACGAGGTCAAGACAGACAAAAAAATCAAGTATGATACGGAACTGACGGCAGAGGATTTAAAAGAACTGATTGCGCGGTTTAAACAGGTTTACCGTGAAGCAATGGATGGAAAAGAATTTCCACAGAATCCACAGGAGCAGTTAATGGAAGCCGTTAAAGCGGTATTTCGTTCATGGAATACGCCGCGTGCCATTACTTACCGCAGAATGAATGACATTCCGGGGGACTGGGGAACGGCAGTCAATGTCCAGACCATGGTATTCGGCAATAAAGGTGCAACTTCGGGAACGGGTGTTGCATTTACAAGAAATCCGTCAACCGGTGCAAAGGGAATTTATGGGAGTATTTAATTAATGCACAAGGCGAAGATGTGGTTGCCGGCGTGCGCACACCACAGCCGATTACGCAGCTTGAACAGGATATGCCGGAGTGCTACCGTGAATTTATTGATCTGGCGATGAAGTTAGAAGACCATTACCGCGATATGCAGGATATGGAATTTACCATTGAAGAAGGAAAGCTGTATTTCTTACAGACCCGCAACGGCAAGCGGACGGCACAGGCTGCAATCCGGATTGCATGTGATTTGGTAGATGAAGGAAAAATCACACCACAGGAAGCCGTGCTTAGAATTGATGCAAAATCACTCGACCAGGTACTGCACCCAACGTTTGATACGGAAGCTTTAAAGGCAGGGGAAGTGATTGGAGAAGCACTTCCGGCTTCACCGGTGCGGCGGCAGGTAAAATTGTATTTACGGCGGAAGATGCCAAACGGCTTGTGAAAGAGAATAAAAAAGAACGTGTCATTCTGGTACGTCTGGAAACATCACCGGAAGATATTGAAGGAATGCACGCAGCACAGGGAATCCTTACCGTGCGCGGCGGAATGACATCCCATGCGGCAGTCGTGGCAAGAGGCATGGGAACGTGTTGTGTATCCGGCTGTGGTGCGATTGCGATTGATGAAGAGGCAAAAGAATTTACACTGGGTGGATATACATTCCATGAAGGAGATTTTATTTCACTGGACGGTACAACCGGAAAGATATATAAAGGGGACATTCAGACGGTAGAAGCAACCGTGAGCGGAAATTTCGGACGGATTATGGAGTGGGCAGATGAGTTTAGGACACTGGGTGTACGAACCAATGCGGATACACCGGCAGATACGAAAAAAGCCGTGGAACTGGGAGCTGAAGGAATCGGACTGTGCCGGACAGAGCATATGTTTTTTGAGCCGGACAGAATTCCGAAAATCCGTAAAATGATTCTGTCAAAGACCGTAGAGGGCAGAGTTGCGGCATTGGATGAACTGCTTGTATTCCAGAAAGCGGATTTTAAGGCAATGTATGAAGCACTGGAAGGCAGACCGATGACAGTGCGTTATTTAGACCCGCCGCTGCATGAATTTTTACCGACAGAGGAAGAAGACATCAAGGCACTGGCAGAAGATATGCACATGACTGTTGAGGAGATTAAAGAAACGTGCGCCGCACTGCACGAATTTAATCCGATGATGGGACACCGAGGCTGTCGTCTGGCGGTAACATATCCTGAAATTGCACGTATGCAGACCAGAGCGGTTATGGAAGCAGCGATTGAGGTGCATGTCGAAAAAGGATACGACATTGTGCCGGAGATTATGATTCCGCTGGTCGGAGAACGAAAAGAATTAAAATTCGTAAAAGATGTCGTTGTCGAAACAGCAGAGCAGGTTAAAGCAGAAAAACAGTCCGATATTCACTATAAAATCGGAACCATGATTGAAATTCCGCGTGCGGCACTGCTTGCAGATGAGATTGCACAGGAAGCAGAATTTTTCTCATTTGGCACAAATGACCTGACGCAGATGACATTTGGTTTTTCAAGAGATGATGCGGGCAAGTTTTTGGATTCTTATTATAAGAGCAAGATTTACGAATCAGACCCGTTTGCACGCTTAGACCAGAATGGTGTAGGCCAGCTGGTTGCAATGGCAGTGCAGAAGGGCAGAAACACCCGGCCGGATTTAAAATGCGGTATCTGTGGCGAGCATGGCGGCGACCCATCCAGCATTGCATTCTGTCATAAGGCAGGCTTAAATTACGTCAGCTGTTCACCGTTCCGTGTGCCGATAGCAAGAATCGCGGCGGCGCAGGCGGCGCTTTCTGATACGGAAAAGTAAAAGTATAAAAAATAAACGAAAAGACTGTTTTAAGGATAAAAGATACAATATCTTTAAAACAGTCTTTTTTGCGGCTTAAAATCTTCATATAAAAGTGACACATCAAAAGCCATGCCCCACCCAAAGCAGAAAGAGATTGCGGTGTGCTAAAAAAACATATAATATAATGGTATAAAAAATCAGGCGAAAATGGAGAGAAATGCGAAAATCCATAAATTAAAGATTTTCGCATAACATTTTGTGCCGCAGGCGTCACAAAATTGTGTTTATCGCAGAACTGAACCGGTTCAGTTCGTGGTTTCTCCGGCATTAAAATGTCTGCGGAAATGAGGAGAGTATGAAAAATAATGCTGATGCGATTATTTTTCATACGGAGATTTGTTTCTGAACGAAAACAAATCTCCCTGATGGCAGATGAGAAATCGCCTTCGCGAATTTCTCATCGCCATTTCGCGATAAAATCGTTCAAGAAATGAGGAGAGTATGAAAAAGGCAATTTTAATTGTGAGTTTTGGGACGACTTACCCGGAAACACGTCAGAAAAATATAGCGGCAATTACCAGACAGGTGCGGGCATTGTATCCTGATGTTTTGGTAGCAGAGGCTGTATCCAGTACAATTGTACGAAATGTAATGAAAAAGCGTGAACATATGGATGCAAAGAGCCCTGAAGAAGGACTGATAAAACTCAAAGAGCAGGGGGCAACCCATGTAGCGGTATTCCCGACCCATGTTATTGACGGAATTGAAAATCACCGCATGAAGCAGGCAGTTGAAGAATACCGTTTGGCATTTGAACAGATAACCGTGGCAGATGCACTTTTGACAGAGCCGGAGGATTATACAAATGTAGCAAAAGCATTGTGGGAATCTTTAAAAGAAGAAACAGGAGATGCGCCACTGATTTTAATGGGACATGGCACGGAACACGCGGCAGACAGCAGTTACGCCGTTATGGAGCAGGCATTGCGGGCATATGCACAACATCCGGTGTATATTGCAACCGTTGAAGGAAAGCGGACAATTGCAGATGTCATTGCACAGATGAAATTCGAGGGGATTGTAAATACTAAAGTTATTGTGGCACCGTTTATGCTGGTAG
>SCPN01000217.1_pt1:200000-281084 | contig 281084 bp, 311 predicted proteins | sample 6106831 | NCBI WGS metagenome assembly SCPN01 (sample SAMN10720447, study PRJNA508395) | human gut metagenome | isolation source: Participant 1, 0 month
CTACAGGCAGACCTCAAGTACCGCGCCAATCCATAACGCATGGGAGGGAACCCGGGGAACTGAAACATCTAAGTACCCGGAGGAAGAGAAAGAAACATCGATTTCCCAAGTAGCGGCGAGCGAACGGGAAAGAGCCCAAACCACGGAATTTATTCTGTGGGTTAGGACTGCATAATTGATTTGCGATTGATAGGAGAACGGTCTGGGAAGTCCGGCAGAAAAAGCGTGAAAGCCGCGTATCCGAAATCGAAAGCAACATGGCAGGATCCAGAGTAACACGAGACACGTGAAACCTTGTGGAATGAGCGGAGACCACCCGTAAGGCTAAATACTACTTAGTGACCGATAGCGCATAGTACTGTGAAGGAAAGGTGAAAAGGACCCCGGGAGGGGAGTGAAAGAGAACCTGAAACCCTGTGTTTACAAGCTGTCGGAGCACTATATATGTGCGACGGCGTACTTTTTGTAGAACGGTCCGGCGAGTTATGGCATGTGGTAAGGTTAAGTACTTCAGGTACGGAGCCGAAGCGAAAGCGAGTGTGAAAAGCACGTTTTAATCGCCTGTCATATACCCGAAACCGGGTGATCTATCCATGCCCAGGATGAAGTTGCCGTAAAGGCAATGGAGGTCCGAATACACATCCGTTGAAAAGGGTGGTGATGAGGTGTGGATAGGGGAGAAATTCCAATCGAACCCGGAGATAGCTGGTTCTCCTCGAAATAGCTTTAGGGCTAGCCCATGACAAGTCTGCCGCAGGTAGAGCACTGAATTTCCTAGGGGGCGTCAAAGCCTACCGAAGAATATCAAACCCGAATGGCGGCCAGATGGTGTCATGGAGTCAGACTGCACGAGATAAGTTGGGTGGTCAAAAGGGAAAGAGCCCAGACCCACAGCTAAGGTCCCAAAGTGCGTGTTAAGTGGAAAAGGATGTGGGATTTCGAAGACAACTAGGATGTTGGCTCAGAAGCAGCCACACATTAAAAGAGTGCGTAATAGCTCACTAGTCGAGAGGTCCTGCGCCGAAAATGTCCGGGGCTGAAACACGACACCGAAGCTTGGGAATCCTACGGGATTGGTAGAGGAGCATTGAAGACGGGACGAAGCGTAACCGTAAGGATACGTGGACTGTCTTGAAGAGAGAATGCCGGAATGAGTAGCGAGAATGAAGTGAGAATCTTCATGGCCGAATATCCAAGGTTTCCAGGTAAAGCTGATCTGCCCTGGGTAAGTCGGGACCTAAGGCGAGGTCGAAAGACGTAGCCGATGGACAACAGGTTGAAATTCCTGTACTGCATTAAATCAGAACTGTGGGGACACAGAAGGAAGGCATGAGCCGGAAAAGGAAAATCCGGTGCAAGCATGGGAGGGGTATGACAGGCAAATCCGTCATGCAACCCGAGAATGTGACGCGGAGCGAACAAAAGTAGCGAAGCATGCTTACCGGCTGTCGAGAAAAGCCGCTATTGTGTTTAATGTACCCGTACCGTAAACCGACACAGGTGGATGAGGAGAGAATCCTAAGGCCGGCGGGAGAAGCATTGTTAAGGAACTCGGCAAAATGACCCCGTAACTTCGGGAGAAGGGGTGCTCTTGAAAAAGAGCCGCAGAGAATTGGCCCAAGCAACTGTTTAGCAAAAACACAGGTCTATGCAAAACCGAAAGGTGAGGTATATGGGCTGACGCCTGCCCGGTGCTGGAAGGTTAAGAGGAGAGGTCAGAGCAATCGAAGCCTTGAATTTAAGCCCCAGTAAACGGCGGCCGTAACTATAACGGTCCTAAGGTAGCGAAATTCCTTGTCGGGTAAGTTCCGACCCGCACGAAAGGCGTAATGATTTGGGCACTGTCTCGACAATGCACCCGGTGAAATTGAAATACCAGTGAAGATGCTGGTTACCTGCGCCAGGACGGAAAGACCCCATGGAGCTTTACTCTAGTTTGATACTGGGATTCGGTATTGCATGTACAGGATAGGTGGGAGGCTGCGAAGTGATGACGCCAGTTGTCGCAGAGCCGATGTTGGGATACCACCCCTGCAGTACTGGGTTTCTAACCTGCGGCCGTAATCCGGCCGGGGGACAATGTCTGACGGGGAGTTTGACTGGGGCGGTCGCCTCCGAAAGGGTATCGGAGGCGCTCAAAGGTTCCCTCAGAATGGTTGGAAACCATTCGAAGAGTGCAAAGGCAGAAGGGAGCTTGACTGCGACACCGACGGGTGGAGCAGGTACGAAAGTAGGACTTAGTGATCCGGTGGTATGAAAGTGGGATTGCCATCGCTCAACGGATAAAAGCTACCCTGGGGATAACAGGCTTATCACTCCCAAGAGTTCACATCGACGGAGTGGTTTGGCACCTCGATGTCGGCTCATCGCATCCTGGGGCTGTAGTAGGTCCCAAGGGTTGGGCTGTTCGCCCATTAAAGCGGTACGCGAGCTGGGTTCAGAACGTCGTGAGACAGTTCGGTCCCTATCCGGCGTGGGCGTAGGATATCTGAGAGGAGCTGTCCTTAGTACGAGAGGACCGGGATGGACTGACCTCTGGTGTACCGGTTGCACTACCAAGTGCATGGCCGGGTAGCCAAGTCGGGACGGGATAAACGCTGAAGGCATCTAAGCGTGAAGCCCCCCTCAAGATGAGATATCCCATAGAGTAATCTAGTAAGACCCCTTGAAGACGACGAGGTAGATAGGTGAAAGGTGGAAGCGTGGTGACATGTGGAGCTGATTCATACTAATAGGTCGAGGGCTTAACCGAAGAAGGTTAGGTTTGCAAAAAGAAACGGATAGAACGAGAGTTATCCAGAGGATAATCGGATGAAAAAGAATTTTAATGTGCAGTTTTGAAGGAACAGGAATATAAATATTTAAAATATACAGGCTGTTGTGTTTCGGTACATAACAGCTTTTTTGTTGTATAAGACTGTTGTAAAACTTTATCTTATATAGTTAAAATTTATATAAAAATGTCATCATAAATAATTTGTGTAAAAATGTATAGTAAATTTAGGCATTTTGTTGACAAATGTCAGAAAGTGTGGTAATTGTTATTATAACAACACAAATAATATATAAATAATAACACATGGTGTTTGCAAAAAGAAAGGCGAGTATATGAATCAGTTAAAAGTATATGAAATGCGGCTCAAGATTTATCTTTTGCAGGACATTTCACAGGAGCAGACGTATGCGGTTTTTGCCAATTATATTGACAGCTGTCTGGCAAAAAATGAATCACTGTTGGAATTGCATGAAACAAACTGTTATAAGCAGTATTGCTTCGACCAGCCGTATCCGCTGGAAAAAGACGGTATTTATAAAGAGGGGAAGGTATATACCGTAAGAGTCAGAACTGTCAGTGATAAACTGGCACAGTATTTTGCAGATTATCTGGCAAATCATTACAATCATCAGATAAAAGGTCTTACAGTAAAAATCACGATTATCCCTCAAAAATTTATTTCACAGATATTTTCAATTACACCGGTTGTTATAAAGTGTGACGGTACCGGATCGGACAGACAGGCAAAAGGTTACTGGAAGAAGTGTATTTCATTTGAGCAGTATGAGGAACGGCTGAAAAGTAATCTGATAAAGAAGTATAACCGGCTGACCGGTGAAAAAATGAACGAAGATTTTGATTTATACCGGCAGATTGAGTTGAAAAACCATAAACCGATAGCCGTTCCGTATAAAGGCAGAAAACTGCTGGGGGATAAGGTTTGTTTGCAGGCGGCGGAAAATGAACAGGCGCAGGCATTGCTTTATATGGCACTGGGAACTGGTCTGGGAGAAATGAATGCGCGTGGCTGCGGTTTTGCAAATTACAGATATTTGTAAAGGGGGGGATTTGATGTTACAGGAATGTATGGAAGTGTTCCGGGAGAATTTTAAGCAATACTCGGAACAGTGGGTTCTGGATAATTATGTTCCAAAAGACGGTACCTATCTTTTTATTAATATTGATGACAATTTTTCTGTGGGAAACCCTATTGAAATAAAAACCGATAGAAAAACAGGGAAAGTACAGGGACAGGAAACCTCGGAATATCAGTTGATTTCATTTTTAGATTATTACAGTAAATTGATAGAGATGAATAAACCGGTTGATTCTACAAAGCAGATTCATTCCAATAATTTCTATGCGTTTTTTGTCAAAAAAGAAAGTCTGGAAAAGAAACTGACAGCAGAAAGCATTAGCGGTTATTATGAGGTTTTGAAAAATCCGGAAAAGAAATACAGTAAACCAAAAGACCGTTCATTGTATGAACTGGTGGAGGAGAAACTTGGTAAAGTTGATGTAAAACAGGCAGAAAGAATCGAAAACTGGGTAAAGGCAGAACTGAAAAATTGTATTGAGACCTTGCATATTGATACGTCAAAGAAGGATTACTTTAAAATATTTTTTATTGGAAATGATGTAGAACAGTCCAAAGAGAATATAAAAAGAGAAGGATTGCGGTATATCGAGCCGAATATTTTCAATAAAAATGATTATAATCAGCAGGCGGAAAATAGTATCAAGGGACTACCAAGTAATAATATGAGTCTGAATGCCAAGAAGCCGTTTCTTGAAAATAAGACCAGAAAAACAACTGTACCATATCTGCTTGAATTAGATGATGCAATGATGCAGATGTATTTTTTTGATTATTTGTCAGGGCAGGCGGCAAAGGGCAAAACCAACATTTATATTGATTTAGATGAAAATAAGACAACTGCCTGCGGTGACAGTGAACAGGCACCAATAATTGAAACCGGTATTTATCTAAGGATACAGACAGGCAAGGAACTTGAAATTCACTATATGGGCAGGATAACTGGTTATAAGCCGGATTTGGACAGACCGTTTACGATGAAAGAAGTCCTGAAAATACAGGATAAAGCCATGGAGAACTTTGAACAGGGTTATGGACGGAAAAATAAGCTGTGGCAGGTAGAAGTACTGGTTGATGACGTATTTTTTTCAAAGCGGTTAAAGTACAATTACTTTACTAATCCAGAAGATTTATCATTTCATGATAATGTTTTAAAACAGGAATTGTTGAAGTACCGGGAACAGTTTTTTAGCTGGTTCGGACAGGGCAAGGCATGGGGAATAGCGCAGACAATTGATAATATGTCATGGCGGTTAATTGTTCATTCAATAATACAGGGAAACAGAACAAAAGCGACACATCAGTTGAATTTGTGGATATCTATGATGGATTATTTTAATAATGACGGGAGGTATGAAGAAAATATGTCAAAGGTAAGAGATTTGTTAAAGGCACATATTGATGAAAAAGAAGAATGGGATTTTGAAAGCGCAGACGAATACTGCTATGCAGTTGGTCAGTTAATGAATACTTATTTAAGTTTAAGTAAATCTGCAAATAAAAACTTATCTTTTATTAATCCGCTGTTGCAGACAACAAGCAATGAAATGATTAAAAGAACTGTATTGCAAATGTTTAAAAAATACAGTTATGCAATTAATGATACCGATTTTAGAATAAAGAATCTGTATGGTCATGTTATACAGTATGATATGACAGGAAAAGAAGTAAATCATTATTTTTTGTCAGCGGGATTTGTAGACGGTAATTTAGTGTATACCAAAAAAGAAAAAGAAGAACAGTAAGCAGGAAAAGGGGTATGGATAATGAGTAAAATGAATAAAAGAGTTTATGGGGTATTAGGAATTTCATCGGTAATGGCAAACTGGAATGCAGATTTTTCTGGTTTTCCAAAGACAACAACTAAGGGACAGTTTTTCGGCAGTGATAAGGCATTAAAATTTCCGATGAAAAAGATGTGGGAAGAAGCGGGAGAAAAGGTTTTAAATATAAAGTCATTTACAGTTTCAAAACCAGATAAAAACGGAGCGGTTTTTCTTGTGCCGCGTACATTGAAAGAACGTTATGAGTATATTTTTGGCGTAGAAGATATGAAAAAAGACAAGGATATCAAAGTAATATTAAAAAATTTATTTTCGGCGATTGATGTGAAAAATTTTGGTTCAACCTTTGCAGAAGCAGATGCTAATATTTCTATTACAGGTGCTGTTCAGATTGGTCAGGGATTTAATCTGTATAACGGCTCTGAAACACAGGAACAGAATATTTTATCGCCGTTTAAAGACCCAAAAGCGGCAGAAAAGAATAAAGAGGGAAAAGATGCCAAAAATTCCACATTGGGAACAAAGATTGTCAGTGATGAAGCACACTATTTCTATCCGTTTGTGATTAATCCGAAAGTATATGACAATTTTGAGCAGCTTGGAGTAACCGAAGGTTACACAGAGGAAGATTATCAGAAGTTTAAAGAAGCAGCATTAAAGGGAACAACCAGCTTTGCAACAAATTCCAAAGTCGGCTGTGAAAATGAATTCGGTTTGTTTATCGAAACAGAACCGACACTGTACCTGCCGAATCTGGATAAGTATGTGACATTTATAAAGGGAGCAGAAAAGAATACAATTCAGGTGAATGTAAAAGAACTGCTTCATGATGTAAAAGACAGAGTGTTATCTGCTGAAATTCATTATAATCCGCACACAACGGAAATTGCCAGTGATATTGAGGGCGTGAAGTATTTTGATATCTTCACCGGAAAAGAGATTGAAAAGCAGTAGGCTGAAAGGTGTGGAGCAGATGAAGGTTTTAAGATTTACGCTCAGCGGAAAGCAGGCTTTTTTTAAAAAGCCGGAAGTGAATAAGTATTACTATTTCACATATGGTCACATTCACCGTGTTGCTCTGCTGGGACTTTTGGGAACGGTTATGGGATATTCGGGATATGCCCATATCGTGCAGAAAAAGAAGATGGAAGCACCGGAGTATCCTGAATTTTATGAGCAGTTAAAGGAATTAAAAATGGCGGTTATTCCATGCTGTGAAAAGGGGAGTTTTCCGCAGAAAATCATTGCATTTAATAATTCGGTGGGATATGCGTCTATGGAAAAAGGCGGAAATCTGATTGTTCGACAGCAGTGGCTTGAAAATCCCAAATGGTATGTATATATTATGCTGGACAGTGAAGTCGCAGAGGCTGTTGCGGATAGTATTATTGGCAGAAAGTGTGTCTATATGCCGTATCTTGGAAGCAATGACCACCCGGCAGACATTACCGAAGCAAGTATGATTGATGCAACAGAGGTGGAAACGCCGAAAAAAATCGACAGCTTTTTTGTACGGGGAGATGCCGTGGTTGATTTAGACGATTTTGAACAGGACAATCCATATAAGTATGAGGAAGCACTGCCGGTACGACTGGATTTAGCATTTAATATGTATGAATACGAACGGTTTGTACTCACAAATCTTGCCGTTTCAGAAATACAGAAAAAAATTTATGCGGTTGATGATATTGACGGCAGGACATATCATATAGCATTTTATTAAAGTGAAACCATAGCCGGAAAGACATTAGATATTGGACTCCGGCTATGGTTTTATGCGTTTTTATGAAATGTTTTATGGAATTGAGGAGAAAAAGATGAAGGAATATATCATACCTATTGAGGATATCATTGTAAAACCGGAGTTATTTTATGCACATTGTGACCGGGGCAATGGGAAAAATCCGGAGATTTTAAAAGAACATGTGGACAGGTGTTATCATTATTTTGAAGAGCTGTGGGAACATAAAAATTTTAAGGCAGTATTTGAAAATTTTCAAAAAGAATTGGCACCGGAGCTTTCCGATGAGGGGATAAAATTGTTTTACAGTCTGATAGTAAACGTCATTATTTTTCATGATTGCGGGAAAATTAACCCACGATTTCAAAGTATAAAAATGAAAAATACATTAAAAAAATGGACAGCAATAGATTGTCTGGACGGAACAAAACATTCTATACTGTCTGCGGCAATTTATTTTGACTATTTTTATGAGAAGATACAGGAAAGTCTGTTATCAAAAGATGAAAAGAATATGATTCATGTATTCATGCTGGTAAATGCTTATGTAATATCAAGACACCATGGGAATCTGTCGGGATTTGAAGCTTTTCTGGAAGAATTTCAGCAAAACCGGCAATTAGCAGATATTTTTTCGTGTATGAATCAAGGTGATTTTACGGAAGTATATCATGGACCGTTTTGTAAACGAGACCGGCATATGATGAATATGCCGAGGCAGAACACAAGGATATATCACAGCTTTTTAGAGAAGCAGTCTTCGCACGCAGGATTGTATACGTATATAAGATTTTTATTTTCAGTGTTGGTATCCTGTGATTATTATGCGACATCGGAATATGACAACGGCATACAAATGAGTGCGTTCGGAACGATTGAAAATACAGAGTTTGTCACACAGTATGAGCAGTCGGAGCGGGTAAAACAGATTCGCAGATTGAATCCGGAGAGCTGTGTTGATGATAAAAAGGATATTAATATTTTGCGGAATCGCATGTTTTATGAGGCAGAGCAGACGCTACTTAAAAATAAAGATACCAACATAGCCTTTATTGAAGCACCGACGGGTGCCGGGAAGTCGAATCTGGCAATGAATTGCAGTCTGAAATTGGATAAAATATCAATAAGATTTTTATGTGTATCCGTTTAATACGCTGGTCGAGCAGAATTACGATACGCTTGAAAAAATATACGGGCAGACAGATATTTTAAAAGTATTGCGGTCATTAATTCCATTACACCGATTCCGCTAAACGGAACAAGAAAATTCTGGGAAAATCCTCGATAAAGAAGAAAATGAGAAATTTTATCAAAAGCACTGCTGGACAGGCAATTTTGAATTATCCGTTTATTTTAACAACGCATGTCAATTTATTTCAAATTATGTTTGGGTGTGAAAGAGAAGCGGCAATCAGTTTTTATCAACTGGCAGGCAGTGTTGTGGTGTTAGACGAGATTCAGAGTTATAAAATGTGCTGTGGACAGAAATTATGATGTTTTTGCAGTGTTATAGCAGACTGCTGAATATGAAAATTATTATTATGTCGGCGACACTGCCGAAGTTGGATATGCTTACCGGAAATCATGAAAAGGTTGTAAATCTGATTGAAAATCCGGAAAAATATTTTCAGGACGCACGTTTTAAGAAAAGAGTGGCATTGTCGTATGAATTGCTTTATCCGGATAAAAAGACTGAAATGGAAGAACTATATGCGCATGTTCTGGGGCAGGCACAAAAAGAAAGCTTCTTATGGAATTTATCACGAAAACAAGTGCGGAGAAGTTTTATCATATTGACGGAGTCCGGACGGGAGGATTTACAGATATTCTGCATGACGGGGATGACAATCAGATTGACAGAAAACGCATTTTAAGGAAATGGATACAGCAGACAAAGATAAGGCGGTAATACTGGTGGCAACGCAGGTTGTTGAAGCCGGCATAGATATTGATATGGACATTGGCTATAAGGATATCAGCAAATTGGACAGCGAGGAGCAGTTTATCGGGCGAATTAACCGGAATTTTAAAAGAAAGGTGTTGTCTATTTTTCGATATGGATAATGAAAGCGGTATTTATAAGGAGGATTATCGTGTTGATACAGCATATACATTAAGAAAAGATGAGATGAAACAACTGCTGGCAGATAAGAAGTTTGGTAAATATTGATTATATTTTAAAAGGAATAAGAAAATACCGCAATGACAGAAAGAATGAAAATGGAATAGAGGCTTTGTGGATAATGTCAAAAAGCTGGATTTTGTATGGATTTCTCAAAAGATGAAATTAATTGATAAGAATGATGACTGGAAGATGTCGGTCTATTTTGCACGGGAAATTACGACAGATACCGGAGAAATCATTGACGGAAAGCAGGTGTGGGAGCGGTACAGGGAATTGTTAAGCGATATGACAATGAATTATGCGAAAAACAGATATTGTTATCAGAGGTGAAAAGTAAGATGAGTTATTTTATTTATCAGATAAAATTGACAATAGCCTGGATTATAATGACAGAATCGGTGAGTTGTATCTGATTGAAGATGCAGAGCAGTATTTTGAAAATGGCAGATTAAATACCGATAAATTTTATTCACAGGAAATTTATTTGTGTAGTCCGTATCATTTTACAGATAAAATTTTGTAAGAACGGGGTTCATATGAAGGTAAATGGAACGCTGATGAATTACTATTTTCACTGTAAGTGTTATCTGCATGGAAATCGGATGCAGACGAAGAAGCCGCCAAGTGGCAGCTTTACTATTATTTGTACGTTTTAAAGATAAAAGGAATCGTACGGAAGGGCAGACTATGGGAAGTACAAGATATATTATGTCCATGGGAGAACTGACGAGGAGAGACAATTCATTGTGTTTCCGGAAAGACGGAAAAATGTTTACATTCCAATCGAGAATACGAAAGAAATTTACTGTATGAACGAAGTCACGGTAAATACAAAGCTGTTGGATTTTGTCACAGAATCACGTTATCGTACATTTTTCAATTATTATGAAGGGTACAGTGGTACATTTTATCCGAAAATCAGTATAACAGCGGAAGACTGATAGTGAAACAGGTACAGGCATATGACAATTCCAGAAGTAATTGCCAAAGCGATTGTATGCGGAATTGGCAGGAACATTTACGAGGTGCTGTATCATTATTATAAGCATGATAAAAGGAAGTCAAGGAAGTTTTAGACTGGATTCTTGCAGGGATTTTATGTGAAAGTTGAAAATGCACAGAATGTGAAAGAGATTATGGCGGCAGAGGGCGAAGTATGGATGCGCTTTTATGGGACATTCCAGTATTTTCTGCCGGAGGATTTTGTGATGAATAAGCGCGTGAAAAGACCGCCGGATAATCCAATTAATGCGTTGATTTCTTATGGAAATACGCTATTATATACAAAGACGATTTCGGCGATTTATCAGACACATTTAGACCAGCGTATCAGTTTTACATGAGCCGTCGGAGGGCGTTTTTCATTAAGCCTTGATATGAGTGAGGTTTTAAGCCGGTCATTGTGTACCGGACGATATTTGATTTAGTAAATAACCGAAATTGCAGGTTGAAAAGCATTTTGACAAAAAGTCAATTATTGCTTGTTGAATGAAGAAGGACGAAAAGTATTTATTGAAGCATTTGAAGCGCGCATGGAATCGGTATTTGTGCATGACCGGCTGAAACGAAAGGTAACTTACCGGACGGCATTAAAGCTGGACTGCTACAAATTGATTAAGTATATATTAGAAGGGCAGGAATTTATTCCGTTTTCGCTGAAGGATAATCGGTAGGAAGTGAGGGTATATGGCAAAGAAATTGAACTATAATTATGCATTTGTATTTTACGATGTCAATGAAAAGCGGGTGCAGAAGGTCTTTAAAATTTGCAAAAATATTTATCGCATTATCAAAATTCTGTTTTCCGTGGAGAGATTACACCTTCAAAGCTTATCGGGTTGAAGACGGATTTAAAGAAGGTGATACAGGAAGACGAGGATTTTATCTGTATTATTAAGCTGTTTAATGAAAATGTTTGGCGAGGAGGTGCTTGGAAAGAAGGATAGGGAAAATGGTGAGCAGTTGATTTTGTAATACAATGAAAATTTACCAGCCGCCAATCAGTGTAAATTGCGTGAATTCGCAAAACAGTGGTATTGCAGTGATTTTGTGAATTTTTGGCAAAGGGCGCGACGGCTGGTAAAAATTTTAAAATGTTGATAAATACTGGGGAATCTGGTATAGTGTATTGTATGGAATGCTGGAAATACGTTGGATTAACTTTAACATGGGATGTATTGAAACAGCTGAATGTTAAATCTGGTTTATCATCACAGTAGATGATTAACTTTAACATGGGATGTATTGAAACATTATTTGCGCGAATTTTGCATTTACGCTACATCGATTAACTTTAACATGGGATGTATTGAAACCTGAATAAATGGCTGTATTTTTTAATCTGGTCGGCGATTAACTTTAACATGGGATGTATTGAAACTGGTCTGAAACTCATCATAGTTTGCACCTGTATACAGATTAACTTTAACATGGGATGTATTGAAACATGCTGTACGGTCGGTACGATGAGGAAGGGCAGGGAAGATTAACTTTAACATGGGATGTATTGAAACGGAACACAATAAAATGTCAGAAGCAGCCGTCAAGGGATTAACTTTAACATGGGATGTATTGAAACCAGAACACGGAAACGACGCTGAATTACAACTTTTGATTAACTTTAACATGGGATGTATTGAAACCTTACATCTGTTTCATATTGCATAACATTTTCTGAGATTAACTTTAACATGGGATGTATTGAAACCATACGCACTTATGGAATCATCGTAGATAAATTATGATTAACTTTAACATGGGATGTATTGAAACATGTTTATATCTACACCAGCTACGTTTCTTTTAAGATAAACTTTAACATGGGATGTATTGAAACTGCTGTCCGGGATTGGCAGCACTTTACCGCTGTTGGATAAACTTTAACATGGGATGTATTGAAACGGAATTCCGTTCGCGATCTCGTCAATGGCTTTTAAGATTAACTTTAACATGGGATGTATTGAAACCAAATCCATTGAACCTCAGAAATATTACATTCTCCGATTAACTTTAACATGGGATGTATTGAAACACGTGCTTGTCGGTGTAGATTATCTGGCAGAACTACGATTAACTTTAACATGGGATGTATTGAAACTCGTCCGGCAATTCATCTGTGTATCTGCCAAGGAGATTAACTTTAACATGAGATGTATTGAAACTGATGTTCACGCATCCATTTTGCATTTTCTTTACCGATTAACTTTAACATGAGATGTATTAAAAGCCACGAACGTCCAAAACATAAGGAATAAAACACTATTTGATGAAATGTAACAATAAAAAACAACATACCCTCTATTTTTACAAAAACCATTCGACATCACCGGCTATTTATGTTATTGTAATAAAAACATTAAGAGGCAGGTAAAGATGGGCTGTATAAATGTAAAAATACATCAATAGCCTGACAGCCGCTGGAATTGGAGGAAAAGATAATGTACGAGATGAAACCGGAATATTATACAGGAATTGCCCAGATTGACGAGGAGCATAAGAAGCTTTTTGAAATCGCAGATGAAGCGTATGAGTTATATAAAAATGAATTTATACCAGACAAGTATGACCACATCGCTAAGATTTTAAATGAACTGAGAGATTATACCAAGATACATTTCCAGCATGAAGAAGAATATATGAAAAACATTAATTACAAGGGAATGTTCATGCAGAAGGTACAGCACGACCAGTTCTGCCAGAAGTTAGATGAACTGGATTTAGAGCATTTAGATGAAAATTCTGAAGAAGTCATTCAGGAAGTGCTTACATTCTTAACAGACTGGCTGGTACATCACATTCTGGAAACAGATAAGAAAATTGCAGAGTAAAAACAATCAGAGATAAAAACAAACTGCCGTATAAAGCGTTGTAAATGTCATCAAGGACAAAAACAAGCGTTTATGCGGCAGTTTTTGTTTTACATAACAGAAAATGAGAAAAGTTCTCAAAAGCTGCATTGACAGTTGAAATTCAGACATTTATACTATAGAAGTTAGCTAAAACTAACATTTATTTTAAAGACAGAAATTCCCAAATCGGGAATTTTATTTTTTGTTCATAGATTAGCGGTAGCTAACATAGAGTAGCAGTGACAAACAAAATATACACAAGCAGAAAGTAGAAAACAACAACGAACACTAAACAGCAAGTAAGTGAATCAACCAATGAACAAATGAATGAATCAACAAATCAGCAAATTAACAAATTAGCCAATAAGTAAATTCGCAAATAATCAATCAGAGGGGAAGTGGGAAAGCTGGATTCGATAGAATTTTTAAAAATACGAATCTTAGTCAGTTTATTAAAAATGTCACCGGAAAACTGCAATGTAACCAATCTGTCTAAGACACTCGGTGTAGAAAAATATACGGTGAGCCGGGTATTTACGGCGCTGGAGAAGGACGGTTATTTGAATCGCACGGATTCAAGACATCCGCGGCTTGAAAAGCTGGGTGAACAGACGGCGCGTAAATACGCGGAGCGGATGGACATTGCAACAAATCATCTGATTTATGAAGGCGTGACAGAGGCGCAGGCATGTAATGACGCACTGTATTTATCCATGTACTGCTCGGATGAAACTTTTGAAGTGATTCGCAGTATGGAAGAACAGTACCGCATGAAGCATCTGCTCCGTACATATGAGCGGTTTGACGGCACGATTTTGTGCAACGGACTGCGGGACGGTCAATATCTGCTTCCGTTTATTATATACAGGGAAACCGTGAAAAACGGCAGCAACATTTCCATGTCCAACGAAGGCTTTATACATCCCTGTACGCTGTCGGTCACGGACGGCAGGGGCATGATTTTGTTAAAGGCACAGCGGGTCGAGAAATATTCCGCGATGACGGGCAGAAAAATGAGCGGAAAGATTAAATGTCTGAAATATTTTGACGGGTCAAAATTTTGTGAAGCACAGCGAAACGGCGATTTGATTTCATTTCCGGCAAGCGTGCTTGAATTTGTCAATATCGGAAGCGATTCCGGCAGGATTTTCACGGAAGTGTGTGTCTGAAAATGACCTGCTCCGTGGGATTATGCACATGCCGGAGAGTACGGCAATATTTACACTGTTATTTTAAAATGCTGGAAATACAGCGGAAAGTAGAGAAAAAATGGAAAAGAAAAAATAGTGTTGTCTTATATTTTGACGGCAGGAGCACTCTTGCTTTTGTTTTGTGGGCGGCAAATACGGGAAGTCTGAAGGTGTCGGCAAAACAGTTATTTAGCGGGCTGTTTGTCGCGTATGATGAAAATGTCGCAACGATTTATGATTTGCGTTTTCCGAGAATCTTTATCGCAATGGCTGGCGGTGCGGCAACAGCGGTGTCCGGTGTGCTTTTGCAGGCAGTCATGAAAAATCCGCTGGCAGACCCCGGCATTATCGGTGTCAGTTCGGGTGCGAGCCTTACGGCAGTACTGCTTACGGCATTTTGTCCGTCATTGTACTTTTCACACCGGCGGCGGCATTTTTAGGCGGTCTTGCCGCATTTTTCTGGTATATGCGCTGTCGTGGAAGGACGGTTTATCGCCGCTTCGCATTATCTTAGTCGGTGTGGCGGTCAATGCAATGTTTACGGACTGATGAGTGCATTTAATTCAGGCACGGGCAGCAGTTATTCCGGAGCGGCAAGCATTGTCAATGCCAATATCACGATGAAAACGTGGACAGATTTTAAAACGTTAATCGGCTATGTGGTGGTTGGACTGATTGCCGCAGTGGTTGTTTCGGGACAGTGTGATTTACTGGCATTGGAAGATAAAACGGCGCGCTCTATCGGTGTATCCGTGGCAAAAGCCGTATGGTGATTTCCGTGATTGCGGTACTGCTTGCCGCGATTTCAACAGCCGTTATCGGGGCAATCAGCTTTTGGGTTAATTGTTCCGCATATTGCAAGACTGCTGGTGGGTAGCAGCCACAAAACGCTCGTGCCGTATTCAGCTCTGCTTGGTGCGGTCGTACTGCTTCTTGCGGATACAGTCGGAAGAACGATTACCGCACCGTATGAAATCAGTGCTTCCGTGATTATGTCTGTTGTGGGCGGACCGTTTTTTATCTTGTTGCTTAGGAGGTCAAAGCAGGGATATGCAAAATAATAAAGAGAAAAAGAACGTATTTGAAATAGAAAATCTGTCATTTGCCTATGATAAACATGAGGTGCTTAACAACCTGAATCTGTCATTTCATGAAGGCATTGTCACAACGATGATTGGACCAAACGGCTGTGGAAAATCTACGCTGCTCCAGTTGATGACGAAAAATTTAAAGCCGGCAGGTGGAAAGATTTTATTACAGGGAGAGGATATTGCACAAATCCGGCAGAAGCAGTTTGCACAGTCGGTTGCCGTGGTACATCAGTATAATACGGCGCCGCCGGATTTAACTGTGGAAAAGCTGGTATCTTACGGACGGATTCCGTATCACAAAATGGGCGTTCCGTTTGACAAAGCAAAGGATATGGAGCGGATTGAATGGGCGCTTGAAATTACCAATACCACAAAGCACAAGGATAAGACGGTCAGTCAGCTTTCCGGCGGACAGAAACAGCGTGTGTGGATTGCAATGGCACTGGCGCAGGATGCAAAGGTTCTGCTGTTGGACGAGCCGACAACGTATCTGGATATCCGCTATCAGCTTCAGATTCTGCGGCTGATTCGCAGGTTAAATGAAGAATATGGGTTTACGATTATTATGGTACTCCATGATGTCAATCAGTCGTTGTATTACAGCGATGAAATTGTTGCGTTAAAAGCCGGAAAATGTATTGCGCAGGGAAGTCCCCAGCAGATACTTACGGGTGAACTCATACAAAAAGTGTATGACGTCACGTTAAAAGTATCGGATATAGACGGAAAAAGGTTTATTCTTCCTGTGTAAATTTTATATTTTAAATCTTTTATCTACGATGACAGTCTGTCATCGTGAATAATATTATAAATGATATGATAAATAATAAGATAAAGACTGTTACCGCAAAGACATTTTGTAATTGCTTTTGCGATAACAGTGTTTTATTATCATGTAGAAAGTCACAAAACATATCAAAAAGTAAATTATAATCATTACAATTCCTTATAAAATGCTTTCATAAAAGCTTCTAAGTCATACTGGTCTTTCATTCCCGCAGTTTCCATGGCAGAGTGCATTGCATAAATTGGAATACCGATATCGGCACTGCACATCGGAAGATTTGCGGCGACCATTGGGCCGACGGTACTGCCGCCCGGATAGTCATTGCGCATATGATTTTGCTGGCAGGCAATATGATGACGGGCGGCAAGCTGTAAAATCACGCCGGTCATATCGTCATCACTGCAATATGCGTGTTTTGCGGAAGCCTTAATGGCAAAGCCGCGGTTTAACGGCATGGCAGATGTAATATCCGATTTTTCAGGGTGCGCCGGGTGTATCGCGTGCGCAACGTCCAAAGAAAGATAATAACTGTGTACAAGGCTTTGCAAAAAGTTTTCTCTTGAAATATTAAGGGCATTGCAGATACGCTCCAAAGTATAGGAAAGGAGATTGCCGTTGGCACCGTTTTTACTGCGGCTTCCGATTTCTTCATGGTCAAACAGAACCGCCACGGAAATACCGTCTGACGGATTAGCTTCAATCAGTCCGGTCAGGCATGCCTGCACCGAAGAAATGTTGTCAATGCGCGGTGCCATAAACATATCGCCGGAAAATCCGGTGCGCACCGGTTCCGCATAGTGGTACACGGACAAATCAAAGCATAAAATATCTTCTGGTTTTTCGCCGGTTTCATTGGCAAGAATCTGAAGAAATGTACCGGTGTCCATGTGTTCGTCCATGCCGCATATTGGAAGCAAATCGGTCTGTGCATTGAGGGCGACACCGTCATTCATGGCACGGTTTAAATGAATGGCAAGATTTGGCAAAACTGCCACAGGACGTTTAAAATCCACCAGTTTCAGACGCGGGTGTGCAGATTGTGGATTTTTTAACGCAATCCGTCCGGCAATTGAGAGTGGACGGTCAAGCCATGTACTGTAAATTGCACCGCCGTAAACTTCTGTATTTAAGCGGCAGCCGTTTTTAGAGGAAACGACCGGATTGTATTTGATACGAAATCCCGGATTGTCAATATGTGAAGAGGAAAGCTTCCATACCGGGGTATCGGAAAGGGCTGTGCCGATTTGAAAGCCGAAAACCGTTGTGCCAAACGGGCAGACGGCATATTTTCCGCCCGGAACCAGTTCCCATGTGCCGTCCCAGTCCAGTGTTACAAAGCCAGCTTCATTAAGCCTGCGCATGGCTTCTTTTGCGGTATGGAACGGGGAAGTGGAAACGGAAATGGTCTGTTTTAACTGTTCAAAGGTTTGTTGAATCTGAGTATCCATAAAAAACTCCATTCTGCTGTGTAAGCTGTTTTTTCAAAGTATAAGGCTTTTGCCGTAAAAACTCAAGAAAATCGTCATTTCCGCCGATACTTTTTATATAAAAGTGAGAATCAGAAACAGCAGTTTACAAAAAAGAGGAGAAAGCCATGCAGACAATACAGTTTAAAGTTTTAAACACCGATACACAGGAAACCAACGTGCAGATGCAGACAGAAAATACAGAGGCAGAAAACAAGGCACAAAATACACAGAATACAGAGGTGTCAGGTGTAGAAAGTACCGGAACAAAGAAAAAGACAAGTGTTTGCACAGGGCAGACCGGAGTTACGGATGCGGAAAGTGCCAGATGGGTTGCCGGTTTGCAGTTAAAAAAATGTGCTTATGAACAGGTCAGTGCGATAACAGAAAAAATTAAGGATATGCTAGATCCGACTTCGGGTATGACAGATGCACAAAAAAGCTCTTATGACAGAAAAGTAATGAATAAAGTGTATTCCGGCAAGAAGCTGTCGGCTGAGGAAATGCGTTATATCAAAATTCATTATCCGGCATTGTATCCGTATGTGGAGCGGGTGCAGATTCAGCGGCAGGCACTGGAGGAGCGAATCAAGCACTGTCATTCAAAAGAGGAAGTGCAGGACGTTTACAGTGAAGCGATGTTTCATATCAGTGATGATGACCCGGCAAAGCAGATGCTGTATGCCGCATATGATGATGTTTTAAAGGAGTTTAAGAAAACATCGGATTATCAGGAACTTCCCGAAACAAAGGAAGATGCCGAAAAGAAAAAACAGACTAAAAAGTTTCGTCTGCCGAACCGGCAGACGAAACAGATGATATACAGGAAGATTGGAAAAATGCTTTCCTGTCGGAAAGTACCGGTGTATCCGTAGGTACTACACATACAGATAGTCATTTAAGACCGGCCACAAACCCTGCTGTTTAATATCGTCATACATTTGTTTTAAGCTGCGGGTGTCGGCAATTTCAAATTGCTCGTCACCGCAGTCTTTTTCTTCACTGCCTTCATATTTGGCTTCATGATCGCCGATACCGGTGCTGACACCGGCAGATACCTTGGTGCAGGCAATCTTAATAATACCGTTTCTAAAAGAAGCGGATTCTCTTGAAGATACGGTAATTCCGGCAAACGGCAGGAAAATGCGGTATGCACATAAAACCTGACAGAGCTGTTTTTCATGTACATCCAGCGGATTAATTTTTTCATTATTAATAATCGGTCGTAACCGCGGACACGACAAAGACATTTCCGCATGCGGATATTTGCGTTGGAGATAATATACGTGCAGTGCCGTGGCAAGCGCATCCTTACGGAAGTCAGACAGACCTAACAGAGCGGAAAATCCGACACCGCGCATACCGCCCATTAAAGCGCGCTCCTGTGCTTCAAAGCGGTATGGGAAGACACGTTTGTGTCCCATGAGATGAAGCGTTTCATATTTGTCGGCATTATAAGTTTCCTGAAAAACAGTCACATAGTCTGCACCACATTCATGCAGATAAGCGTAATCCTTTGTATTGCACGGATAAATTTCAAGACCCACATTTCTGAAATATTTTTTGGCAAGACGGCAGGCATCGCCGATATAGGTAATGCTGCTCTTTGATTTGCTCTCGCCCGTCAGCATCAGAATTTCTTCAATGCCGGAATCGGCAATAACCTTCATTTCATGCTCAATTTCTTCCATGGAAAGCTGTTTTCTGTGAATATCGTTATAGCAGTTAAAACCGCAGTAAACACAGTAATTTTCACAGTAATTTGCAATGTAGAGCGGTGTGAAAATGTAGGTAGAATTACCGAAGTGGTTACGCGTTTCACGCTCGGCGCGCTGTGCCATTTTTTCCAGAAACGGTTCTGCGGCAGGGGAGAGCAGTGCCTTAAAGTCCTCAATACTGCAGCGGTCGTGGGAAAGTGCAGCTAAGACATCGCGCGCCGTGTATTTGTCCGGCTCATAAGCGTTCATGGCAGCAAGCACCTTGTCACGGATATCGGAAGAAATCTGTTCCATGTCCGGCAGATATGCCATGTGGTCTGTACGGGAAGCCGGATTATTTTCCAGTTCTGTTTTTCGTTTTAAAGCGGCAGGACTTAATTTGCCGTTCTGAATAATAAAATCATTTTCCTTTTGATTGGTGTCCATAAAATAAGACCTCTTTTCTAAAAATTAGTTATGTAAAAATCCGGTCAGCGGGTCGGAAGCTTCGCCGCCTTTATTTAATACACGTCCAAGACCGGAAAGGTAGGCACGCCGTCCGGCTTCAATTGCAAGACCGAAAGCTTTAGCCATTTCAGGAATATTTCCGGCAGTTGCAATCGCGGTATTTGCCATGATAGCGGCGGCACCCATTTCCATAGCTTCACATGCCTGTGAAGGCTTTCCGATACCGGCATCCACGATAACCGGGAGGTCAATTTCATCAATTAAAATCTGAATAAATTCTTTGGTTGCAAGTCCCTTATTAGAGCCAATCGGAGAGGCAAGCGGCATGATGGAAGCGGCGCCTGCATTGACTAAATCTCTGGCGGCATTTAAGTCAGGGTACATATACGGCATAACGATAAAGCCTTCCTTTGCAAGAATTTCAGTTGCCTTAATCGTTTCGTAGTTGTCAGGAAGCAGGTATTTAGAGTCGTGCATAATTTCGATTTTGACAAAATCACCGCAGCCCATTTCCCGTGCAAGGCGCGCAATGCGGACAGCCTCGTCGGCATTTCTGGCACCGGACGTATTCGGAAGCAGTGTGACACCCTCCGGGATATAGTCCAGAATATTTTCGCTGTCTTTGGTATTGGCACGTCTGACAGCCAGCGTGATAATCTGCGCACCGGCATCGGATACGGCTGCGCGGATTAAATCCAGATTGTATTTACCGGAACCTAAGATAAAGCGGGAAGAAAAGGTATGTCCTCCCAGTGTAAATGTATCATTTTCAATCATAATTTTTCTCCGTTTCCGAGCAGTCTGACTGCTCTGTTTTAATTTAGAATTTAGCCGTGTTGTGAAAATGTTTATCAGCCGCCGCCCATAAACTGCACGACTTCGATAACATCGCCGTTCTGAATCCGTGTATCGGCATAATCTTTTTTGTTGACAATCACTTCATTGCGTTCAACGGCAATGTGGGACAGCACATATCCTTCGGACAGCAGATAATCTGCAATGCTCATGCCGTCTGCCTGCATGGCTTCGTTTCCGTTAATCTGAATCATGGAAAACCCTCCTGTCTGTAGATTTGATAACCCGCTGATGTGTCCGGCATATCCGGGTAAAAGTCTTGTTATAAAATAAAAAAAGACCGCACGAAAGGAAAGCTACACCCGCGGTGGTGTACCCCTTCGTGCGGTCTTACTGACGAACACTCTGTCTGTTATCATAGCACAAAAAATGAATTTGTCAATTTTTTTTGGGAAATTTTTAATAGGTTTCGGGAATGTTCATAGACCTGCAAATGAAAATATGTTAAAATATTAATTAACAAATAGAAAAACGGTAATAAAGTAAAATATAATGGAAAGGGGTGACATTGTAAATGGGCGTATATTTTAATCCGGGGAATGAAAGTTTTGCGAAAGATAAAAATTATAAAATATACGTGGATAAAACCGGGCTGTTAAATGATCTGAATGAGTTGATTGGAACGCCAAGGAACTGTCTTGCCGTCAGCCATTCCAGACGGTTCGGCAAATCCCACGCGGCGGGTATGATCGATGCGTATTACAGCCTTGGAAGCGATTCGGAAAAGCTTTTTGAAGATACCAAGATCGCTCAGAATCCGGATTATAAGAAATATATGAACCGGTACAATGTGATACATCTGGATATTTCAACTTTTTGGGATTCTTACAAGGAAAATATTACTGAAAAAATCGTGGAATACATTTATAAGGATTTTAAGCAAGTCTTTGGAGATGAGTTAAATTACGAAGACAGTTTAAGCTATAATTTAATGATGATATATCAAAAGACCAAGACCCCGTTTGTCATTATCATTGACGAGTGGGACTGCGTTATCCGAAACAGCGAGGATAAAGAACTGGTTCACCAATATCTGCAGTTTCTTCATTCCTTGTTTAAGTCGGAAGAATCCAAAGCATTTCTGGCACTAGCATACATTACGGGAATCCTTCCGATTAAGAAAATTAAAGACGAATCGGCGCTGAATAATTTCAGCGAATATACGATGTTAAAATCAAAGCCGATTACGCAGTATTATGGATTTACGGAAGATGAAGTGAAAGTGCTTTGTGAAAGGTTTGACATGGATTTTGAAAGCATGAAAGCATGGTACAACGGCTATCTGATTGACGGAATGCATATGTACAATCCGAATTCGGTGTCCATGGCACTGGCACAGCAGGACTTTGATTCATACTGGAAAAACACGTCTTCATTTGCCTCTATTAATACATTTATTACAATGAATTATGCAGGCTTAAAAGACGATGTGATGACGATGCTTTCCGGGGGAAAGGTTTATGTCAATACCGAAACCTTCCAAAATGACCTTTTTACGGTTTCATCAAAGGACGAAGCACTGACGGCATTGATTCATTTAGGATATCTGGGCTATGACAGGGAAGAAGAAAGTGCTTATATACCGAATTATGAAGTAAAGAAAGCTTACCATGGCATATTTTACGGCACCGGCGTATTACAACATTGTGCGGGAAATGCCGGCAGGGAAAGGCTTTGCGGATTTTGTGTTTATTCCGAGAGCCAATGCCGGACACAGACCGGCAATGGTCGTGGAGTTAAAGCACAACAAATCTGCCGATTCTGCAATTGCGCAGATTAAAGAAAACAGATATCACGGGGCATTGACAGGGTATAGTGATAAAATTTTACTGGTCGGTATTAATTACGATGCTGAAAGAAAGGAAAAGAAGCATCACACCTGCGTGATTGAAGAATGGAACACCAACTAAATAAAAGTTTGTAAAAATAAAAACATAGAAGCCGCAGAAGTGATAGTACGCAAGAAAACTGTCACTTCTGCGTTTTTAAATGAACTTGACATATACCCTACAGGGGTATAATATGTGATTAAAAATAAAGTTCAAATATATTGTAGTAGAAATGGAGAAAATATGCAGGAAGAAGAAATGTGCTGTTGTCATAAGCATAAGGAACGTTCTGAAAAAGAGTACCGGGATTTAATTAATCGTTTAAACAGAATAGAGGGTCAGATTCGTGGAATTAAAGGCATGGTTGAAAAGGATGCGTATTGTCCGGACATTCTGATTCAGGTGGCGGCGGCCAATGCGGCGCTGAACAGCTTTAATAAAGTGCTGCTTGCCAATCACATCAAGACTTGTGTCACAGATGATATCCGTGCAGGAAAAGAAGAAACGGTAGACGAGCTTGTAAAAGTTTTGCAGAAATTAATGAAGTAACAAAAGATATAAATAACATGAATAAAGCGAATAAAATGGTGCCGGGCGCAAGGTTTTACTTCTACCCACCGGATATCATAAAGACTGGAGGGAATAATAAAATGGAACAGTATACAGTAACAGGCATGAGCTGTGCGGCATGCAGTGTGGAAAAAGCCGTATCCAAAGTGCCGGGCGTAACATCGTGTTCCGTAAGTCTCTGACCAATTCAATGGGCGTAGAGGCACGGCATCGGAACAGGATATTGTAAAGCCGTCACAGATGCCGGATACGGTGCTTCCAAAAAGGGAAGCAGCGGCAGAAAACACCAAAACGGCAGTTCGGCGGCTGGCAGTTCATTTGGTGATGAGGAGCTGTTAAAAGACAGGGAAACCCTGTTTTAAAGAAAAGACTGCTGTCATCGCTGGTATTTTAATTGTCCTGATGTATTTTCCATGGGGCATATGATGTGCTGGCCGCTTCCAGCGGTGCTTGCCGATAACCATATCGCCATGGACTGATTCAGATGCTTTTAACGATTGCGGTGATGGTGATTAACCAGAAGTTTTTCATCAGCGGCTTCAAGAGTCTGTTTCACAAAGCACCGAATATGGATACGCTTGTGGCATTAGGCTCGGCTGCGGCATTTGTATACAGCACATATGCGCTGTTTGCCATGACTGATGCACAGGTGCATGGCAATATGGACGGTGTTATGCACTACATGCACGAATTTTATTTTGAATCGGCAGCAATGATTCTGACACTGATTACGGTCGGTAAAATGCTTGAAGCCTATTCTAAAGGGAAAACAACCGATGCTTTAAAGGGTTTGATGAAGTTAGCACCGAAAACGGCAGTGCTGTTAAAAGACGGTGTGGAAACGGAAGTTTCCATTGAGCAGGTACAGAAAGGCGACATCTTTATTGTACGTCCGGGAGAAAATATTCCGGTAGACGGAAAAGTATTGAAGGCAGCAGTGCAGTTAATGAATCGGCACTGACAGGAGAGAGTATTCCTGTGGATAAAGCGGCAGGCGATCTGGTATCCGCGGCAACAATCAACCAGTCCGGTTATTTAAAATGTGAAGCGACAAGAGTCGGGGAAGATACGGTACTGTCACAGATTATCCAGATGGTCAGCGATGCAGCGGCAACAAAAGCCCGATTGCAAAGGTCGCCGATAAAGTATCCGGTATCTTTGTACCGGCAGTTATTACGATTGCGGCAGTAACCATCATTGTGTGGCTGCTTGCGGGACAGAGTGTCGGATTTGCATTGGCAAGAGGAATTTCCGTGCTGGTTATCAGTTGCCCGTGCATTAGGACTGGCAACGCCGGTTGCGATTATGGTAGGCAACGGCATGGGCGCAAAAACGGTATCTTATTTAAGACGGCGGTATCCTTGGAAGAAGCGGGAAAGATTGAGATTGTGGCACTGGATAAGACCGGAACCATTACAACCGGTGAACCAAAGGTCACAGACGTTATCTGCAATAAAGGTGTCACGGAAAAGAACTGATTTCATTTGCGTATGCACTGGAAAAAGAGCGAACATCCGCTGGCAAAGGCAGTACTGGCATATGCCGAAGCAGCGCAGACAGATATTTTGAAGTGAATAACTTTACGGCACTTCCGGGAAACGGACTGACGGCAGAATATGAAAATGCGGTATTGTCAGGCGGTAATTACAAATTTATCAGTACCGCACCGCGGTTTCACAGGAAATGCAGGAGCAGTCACAAAAGCTTGCAAATGCGGGAAAGACACCACTGTTTTACAAAGGACGACAAACTGCTTGGAATCATTGCGGTTGCGGACGTTATCAAGGAAGACAGCCCGGAAGCCGTCAGACAGTTACAGAACATGGGAATCCGTGTTGTTATGCTGACAGGCGACAATGAACGGACGGCGAAGGCAATCGGCGCACAGGCAGGCGTAGATGAGGTTATCGCAGATGTCCTGCCGGACGGAAAAGACAGCGTTATCAGCCGCTTAAAGCGTGACGGCAGGGTTGCAATGGTCGGTGACGGCATTAACGATGCACCGGCGCTTACGAGAGCCGATATCGGTATTGCAATCGGTGCGGGAACGGATATTGCAATTGACGCGGCAGATGTTGTACTGATGAAAAGCCGTTTAAGCGATGTTCCGGCGGCAATCCGTTTAAGCCGTGCAACGCTTAGAAACATTCATGAAAACCTGTTTTGGGCATTCTTTATAATGTCATCGGAATTCCGCTGGCGGCGGGCGTATGGATTCCGTTCTTTGGCTGGAAGTTAAATCCGATGTTTGGTGCTGCGGCAATGAGCTTATCAAGCTTCTGCGTAGTAACCAATGCGTTACGCTTAAATCTTTCTCTGTACACAATGCAGAAAAAGATAAAAAATAAAATCAAAAAGAAAGTAGAGGACAAGAAAATGGAAAAACATTAACAATCGAAGGAATGATGTGCGGACACTGTGAGGCAAGAGTAAAGAAGGCACTCGAAGCCCTTCCGGAAGTCAAAGAAGCAGTTGTCAGCCATGAAGCGGGAACAGCTGTTGTTACCTTAGAAAGTGCCGTTTCAGATGAAGCATTAAAAGAAGCTGTGGAAGCACAGGATTACAAGGTGATTTCCGTACAGTAATATTGAATTATTTCCGGCACAGTGGTATGATAAGTGGATAATTGCAAATGTAAGGAGTAAGTATGTTTCGGAAAACAATGGAAGAATACGAAGCGGATACCAGAAAAACTGGTAATAGATATCCGGGAAAAGAAGCGTTTGACAAGGAAACGATGCCCGGAGCCCTTCATATGGACAGTGAAACGCTCAAACAGCAGATAAAAGAACTCACAAAGGATCAGACACCTGTTTACCTGCTGTGCCATACAGGACAGCAAAGTGATGCACTGGCAGAGGATTTTGAAAAGAAGGCTATGAAGTATACAGTATACAGGACGGATTCCGTGCATATCTGCGGTTAAAGCTTCGCACAGTTATGCGTCAGGAGGATTTAAAGGAACAGTGCTGTGCCGATGTGGAACGCAGTATTGTAAAGAAGTTCCGAAAGGAAATCTGGCGGCCGTTTACAAAGGCGATTAATGAGTATGAACTGATTAAAGACGGCGACAAGATTGCAGTCTGCATTTCCGGCGGAAAAGATTCTATGCTGATGGCAAAGCTTTTCAGGAATTAAAGCGCCACGGACAGCAGAATTTTGAAGTTGTATATCTGGTAATGAATCCGGGCTACAATCCGTTTAATTATCAGGTTATTTTAGACAATGCACAGTTTTAAATGTGCCGATTACGGTATTTGAATCGGAAATCTTTGATATTGTTGCATCAGAGGAACAGTCACCGTGCTATCTGTGTGCGCGTATGCGCCGCGGCTACCTGTACAGCAAGGCAAAAGAGCTTGGCTGTAACAAGATTGCGCTGGGACACCACTTTGATGATGTTATCGAAACCATTTTAATGGGTATGCTCTACGGGGCACAGATTCAGACCATGATGCCAAAGCTGCACAGTACGAATTTTGAAGGCATGGAGTTAATCCGTCCGTTATATCTGGTGCGCGAAGAAGATATTATCCGCTGGAGAGATTACAATCATTTACAGTTTATCCAGTGTGCGTGCCGTTTTACGGAAAGCTGTGCTTCCTGCGGCGGAACGGAAAAGGTTCAAAGCGTGCGGAAATTAAGGCACTGATTAAAGAATTAAGTGCGAAAAGCCCGTACATTGAAAAGAACATTTTCCGGAGCGTGGAAAATGTCAATCTGAACACAATTGTTGCCTATAAACAAAATGGTCAGAAACATTCATTTTGGAGGATTATGATTCTAAATATTAAGCAGACACAGTTTGGTGCCGAGCCGGAATTTGAAATCGAAGATACTGCCACAGGGGAAACGCTGGCAAAATGCACATCGCTGAATCACATTTCCACGGAAATCGTATTTGCGGGACAAAATGCGTATACGCTGTCCTTTGAGCCGGTCTTACAGGAAAGAGAAGGCGAAAAGAATGAACTGATGTATAGCATTTTAGAGCATAACCGGCCGGTGGGAGGTCTTTATACGGCGGAAGTCTGTCAGAAAAAGATATTATTTGTATCCGTGGGGTACGATTATTATGAGATACAGTTTTACGGCGGTATGTATCAGCTGTATGAAATCGGATTGGGAACGGACCGGCATTATCTTTGTTTATATCAGGACGGACAGACGGTGGCGATTGTGCATAAGCCGACAGAAGTAAAAGCCACTTGGATACCTATACGGTGTATCTGGAGAATGCGCAGTACCGGGATATCGCCTGTATTGCAGCACTGTTTATAGATGGTCTGGAATACAGCAGCAATGATGAAATAGCGGACAGCGCCATTAAGGAAGAATATCTTTCCTTTAATAAAGAGCTGAATTCAAAATTTGATGCCGCATTTTTAGAACGCGTCAGAACAAACAATATGTAAAATGCCTTGCCACAATGCTGAGGTTTTATAAGGCAGTATGATAAAGCTTAATAAAACTAAGGCATTGCAATGGCAGAATGAGGCTTTGACTGTAAAAGGTCAGAGCCTTTTTCTATATTTGAAATCTGCACATTCGTCTTTTCTTTGTATTCGGTATAATTAAATTACCAAATACAAGGAGGTTTCAATATGAAAACAATTTTGAAAATATTAGCGGTAGTTATATACAATAAGGTGATTACCTTTGCCAAATCTTACACTACCTGATGAAAACGAAAGGCAAAGCGGTGTTTGGGGAATGAGACACAAACGATACTTGAAATCAAATCATCGAGTGCTTTATTACAATCTTCTTACGTCGGTAAGCTTTACAATTATCTTGCCGATGTTGAGCGTCAGGCAGAGAATTTATTTGAACAGACAGTAAAATCATTTGCCGAGCAGGAGCAAGTTACAGAAAAACTTAAAGCAACTGATATGATGTTGTGGGTGCGAAAGATGAATAATATTCGCAACCGGGCAACAGAAATTGTTAATGAACAAGTGATTTATAGATGAGAAAAAGGCACAACTTACGGAGAATGAATAATTCCGTAGGCTGTGCCTTCGTTTTATTTGTGAGATTCGAATGCATAATCTTAGCGAGCAGACCGGTTGGTTATCCAAACGGTAATTTTCTCGTTAGGGACACCCTAAGACCCGCTTTTTGTATTCGACTTTAATATTGAAAAAACAAAGTGGCTCAATGTTGCAAAGGAAAACATTATTGACATATAATCAAATAGATAAAGCGGTAGGTGTTCGTTATCGCCAAGGAGAAAAAACTGATTTTTCAGAAACAGGTAAGATGCTATATCCCGTTTGAAAAATGCGTAAATTCCGTATGCAAAAATGAGTGTTAATATTATTTTGAAAGCAATTTTCACTTTTGGTGAGAGTTGCTTTTTCTTTTTTATCATTAGGTAAATCATATTGAAATGAAGTCCGAGGTGGAGTGACATAAACACAAATCCCCAATATGCAGAAAGCATATGAATTCTGTTAGCCATATAAGTTGATTTTATATTCAAAAAAGTGAATAAATGCCTTGAAACGACTACACCGCTGACGATTGAGCCGACAAATGATATAAGCACAAGCAGGACAAGAATGTTTTGAAAAATTCTTATATGTGTTTGCCTGCCTTTTGCTAGATGCATTGCCCAATTTATATTGAGTACGTGATGAACGACAAAAAGTACAAACATAACAACGCCTACAACTTCGTGTGCAGTTGAGCCTAAAAGCTCGTAGGACATCAAAAGGAGCAGAGCAAATGTCATCAAAATATCAACCATCGGCTTTAGCTTTAATTTTGTTTTTGAGTTCATACGGTTTTGTTTAAATCTTCAGCCTCTTTGCTATTCGTTGCCATTCCCATATATTCCATACCGTAAAGTCCGGCAAAGCGTTTCATTGTGTATTCGCCTGCATCAAGCATCCACTTTTCAGGTGCTGCACCTTGAAATACAAAATATAACTTTCTGCCTGAGAGTTCGCTTTCGTCAAGCTTGCCGTAAAATCGGTCTAAAACATTGCGAACAGAACCGCAAATATTGTGCCAATAAAGAGGAGAGCCGATAACGATTGTGTCAGCCTCTTTCATTTCTTCAATCACTCTGTCAAGTCCGTCATAAGGTAAAGTTTGACCGTATGAGCCGATTGTGAAGTTGGTTAAATTAAGTGTTTCGTATTCCTTGCCGTTCAAAAGAATTGAAGCAAGACGAGCAGTATTTCCGTTTTCGTTCGGACTGCCGTTAATAAAAAGAATTTTCATAATGTTACCTCTCTTAATAATTTAATGTTCGCCGAAAAGCCAAGACATAATGGCGTCATCTTCTGCAAAAAGTCCGCCTCCGCCGTGTTCATTTGGAGCGTTTCGGCTTGTAAAATAATCTCTTTCTTTAATATCAAGTACAAGAATTTTGTCGATTTCGTCATCGGTCAAGCCTTGCTTTTTGTAGAGATTATAAAGTGTATCGTAGGCATTTTGAGATTTTTTCGAGCCGTAGTATTCGTCATCTCTTCCGATTGCAATGTAAACGGGTAGTTTTGCTTTTGCAACGCTTTCGTATTCTCCGTCCCATTGAGAGCTGACCTGCAAATATGCCGTAAATAAATCGGATCTCTTGCCGACTGCTTGCGATGCAGTTTCGCCGCCACCCGAGTAGCCCTCTATATAAACCTTTGATTTATCTATATTGTAGGCAGACAAAAGATATTCAACAAGGACGATAGTTTCATCTGCCGAGTCTTCGTCCCAACCGTTTAGCTGAGGTGCGGCGATAATCATATTAGCATTATATTTTTGAGCCTCAAAGCCAAAATTTTCCTGACGGATATTTACGCCGACGCCTTGAAAATACAAACCCTCATAACCCGGCAAGGTAATGAAAAGAGCATAAGCCTTACTGCCGTTATAGCTTTTGGGGATATAAAGATTAAAATGAATATCGCCGTTATTTTCGCTGTGCAAAACATTATCAACACTAAAGCCAAGGTAAGTGTCAGTACCGTTTGTGACGGAATAATTTTGTTTGGCAGGCTGAGTAGTTTGTGCTTTTGATGAACTTTCGGCTGTTGTATTTGTTGTATAACTGCTTGGAGAATTGCCATTTATTGAACAAGCCGAAAGCGTAATCACCATAGCAGCAACCGTCAAAAGCACAGCTATAGATTTGATAAACTTATTTAAGGTCAAGACCGTTTACCCAAGATTCAACCTTGCTTGATGAGGCACCTGAAGAAAATCTTTCGCCGTCCTGCCAATTGCCTGTGCCTGCCATATCGGCTAAAAGGTCACCGCTTTGACCTAAACCCGAAGAAGATGAGGTGCAAAACGGAATAACGGTTTTGCCGGTGAAGTCATTGCCCTCAACAAAATTGTTTACAGGCCATGCAGCAATGCCCCACCAAATCGGATAGCCGATAAATACGGTATCATAATCTGCCCAATTATCGGGTGTAGTCTTTGTAAGCGGTACATCACGCTTGCTTTCGTCGTTGTGCTCAATGCTTACACGGCTGTTGTCATTAGTCCAATTAAGGTCATCACTTGTGTAAGGGACGACGGGAGTAATCTCAAACAAATCTGCTCTGGTAGTGTCGGCGATAGTGTCGGCAACGGCTTTTGTGCTACCTGTTGCGGAATAGTAAACAACAAGTATTTTACTGTTTGAAGAACTGTCTGTATTATTATCGGAGGACTCATCGGTAGATTGTTTGCCCGCCGGAGTAGAAGTAGTAGAATTTGCAGTGCTTGCACTGTTATCGGAATTATTAGAGCAAGCTGCAAAAGAAAATACAAGCACGAGTGCTAAAAGAATTGAGGTTATTTTTTTCATGATTTTATCTCCTTTAATTAAATTATTTTTGTTCGTCAACCGGCGGTATCATCTCGGCATACTTTTTAAGCATTTCGGGTGTTGATGTGTAATATCTGACACCCTTATCAAGTGATGATATTTCTGCCATTTCTTCATCTGTAAGCGAAAAATCAAAAATATCAAAATTAGCCTTGATATGGTCGCTGTTCTTTGAACCCGGAATAACAATATTTCCGTCTTGAATATGCCAACGAAGAATGATTTGAGCTGTTGACTTGCCGTATTTTTCAGCAAGGCTCTTAAAGAGCGGTTCATTCAAGAGTGCATTATCACCGTGACCCAGCGGATACCAAGCCTGAATTTTAATATCCTCGTGAAAAAGAAATTTTTTAAGTTCCTTTTCCTGATAATACGGGTGCACCTCGGTTTGAAGAACGGATGGTTTAACTTCGCAGATATTCAAAATTTCGCAAATCTGCTCTTCTTTAAAATTTGATAGACCGATTGCACGAACCTTTCCGTCTTTATATGCTTTTTCCATTTGCTTATATCCTGCAATGTAGTTACCTGCAGGCTGATGAATTAAAAGCAAATCAATATAATCTGTTTGAAGTCTATCAAGAGTTTTATCTACTGCGTCGTCCTGCTCATAAAATGACGGCCAAAGCTTTGTTTCAAGAAAAATATTTTTACGGTCAATGCCTGCGTTTTTCATTGCTCTGCCTACTGCTTTTTCGTTGCAATAAGCGTTTGCCGTATCTATAAGCTGACAACCGTTTTTGAGTGCATAGGTTGCAGATGCCTCTGCCTCGTCGGGTGAAAGTAAAAATGTTCCGATACCATGCATAGGCATTTGAACACCGTTATTTAATTTTGTAAATTCCATAATAGTTGCTCCTTTTCTGCTTGATAATTAAATTTTAATATCTAAAGTTTACTTTAGGCCAAGGGTTTACTTACATTCTTCAAAAATTTTTAATATTTCCTCGTGAGTCATCTTTTTGTAAGCACCGGGTACAATACCGCAGGAGTCTGCAATTTCTTTAAGGTTGATATTTTCATCAATACCAAGCTCCTTAAAGGTTGTTGGCATACCGATTTCCTTAATGAAATCAGCAAGAGCCTCAACGCCTGCCTTTGCAAGCTCTTTATCTGTTTTACCGTCTTTTGAGATACCCCAAACATTAACTGCAAACTGAACAAATTTCTTTTCGCCTGCTTTGCAAATATGCCTGTAATAAACAGGGTGAAGAACGGCAAGACCTGCACCGTGGTTACAGTTAGTGTATGCACCGAGCTGGTGCTCCATTTGGTGACACTCAAAATCTGTCTTTTTGCCCAACTTAATGATACGGTTTTCTGCCATTGTAGCGTCCCACATCAAGTTACTTCTTGCTGTGTAGTCCTCGGGATTTTTGATAGCGGCACGCAAATTTGTAATAACATTTTTCATAAGAGCCTCGGATATATCATCCGACACATTGCTTTCATTCGGCTCGCTGAAATAAATTTCCATAATGTGTGAAATGGTATCAAAAGCACCTGATACCATTTGGAATTTAGGAACGCTGTAAGTATATGTCGGGTCAAGCATAACAAATTTTGCGTTGCTGAGGATAATCTCTGCCCGTTTTGATTTTAAGTTCTTCGTTTGTGATTACTGCACCGCCGTTACATTCACTGCCTGTGCCTGAAACGGTGACGATAATGCCGAGCGGCAACGGCTCAAAGTCAATTACACCCGGTCTTGCCCAAAGTCTGCCCAAATGTCGCCGTCATATTTTGCACCGAGTGAAATTGCCTTACAGCAATCCATAACGCTTCCGCCGCCTACTGCAAGAATCAAATCGGCGTTGCTTTCTTTAGCAAGCTTAACCCCTCAAGCACCTTGCTGCAGGTCGGGTTCGACGGAATACCACTAAACTCAACAACTGCCTTGTTTTCTTTTGAGTATGGTTATAATCTCGTCATAAATGCCGTTTTTCTTAATCGAGCCACCACCGTAGCAGAGCATAACCGTGTCGCCGTAAGCTGAAAGAATATTTGAAAGATATTCCTTTACACAGCCTTCGCCAAAATATACCTTTGACGAATTTTCAAAACAAAATTATTCATAGCTTTTCTCCTATCCTGAAAATTTGATTTTATTATTTTATCGAGTGATACATTTTCATTTCTGTATCGCTTGTTTTTTTTTATCGTGCTTAATGATGGTGCTAGAATATAAATAGTACAGCCCTTTGCTCTCGGACTGCCGTTTACAATTAGTGCTTTTAACTTTTCATATCTGCCACTCCTTAGTTATTTTTCTTTTCAACTATATTATAAGAAAAACGAGACCTCATATGAAGTCTCGTTTTGTTATTCAGTATATACCTTTAGGTTATAACCGCTTATTAGATTTTAACTATATTCTTAGCTGCATCTAAAACTCGTCTGACATTTTCGCTCGGAGTCGGTGAGTGCAAAGACCAGTACGGAATACTGTATTCCCACTCAACGGGAATAACTTTCATCAGTGGATGAACATTTGCCCACCCTGGTATTGCAAGCAAAACATCGTTTGTATTTTCACATCTGTTGAATATGCTCATACTGTAAAAATCAAAGTCAACAATATGTATCTGCGTATGATTTTGCCAAATATCGTTACGCAAACGGTCAACATAATTGCTCCAGCCACGGCGCATAAGCAGTAAGTTTTCGCCGTATAAATCGCTAATTTGAAGCTTATCCTTTTGTGCAAGCCTGTGGTGAATGGACATGGCACAGCAAAACGGCTCACGGGATAATTGCAAGCCCTCGCATTTTCTGAGTTTAAGCATTGTATCGTCAAATATTCCGCCGATAATATCAATGTTCTTTCCCAAATTCGCAAGTATCTCCTTTGCGTTTTCGGGTGTATTCTCAAAAGGAACAATCTCAAATTTTATATCCGGGCACTGTTCTTGAATTTTCGGCCACATTTGCATAAGTAATTGGGCAGGAGTTGTAGGTGACGAGCCGATACGAATAATATTTTCGCCTTCGCTCATTGCGTTTTTCGCCCTGACAACGCTGTCCTTGCAATAGCTGATAACGTACTTTGCATCCTGATAAAGTGACTTGCCTGCGTTAGTCAGTATCAACCCACGGTGTGTACGCTCAAACAAAACCAAGTTAAGAGAACTTTCAAGCAAATTGATTTGTTTAATAACGGCAGTCGGCGTGATATACAATTCCTCCGCCGCTTTGTTAAAACTGCCTGCGTCCGCAACCTTTATAAATGTTTCTATCTGTGGATTATACACCATCCCACCACCTACATAACAAAATTAAATCACAATCCGTTGTATATCAAAATGATAAATCTTTTTCTTAATTATACTTTAAAACTCACAAAAAATCAAATTGTCTAATGAACAGCCGTTTGAACACACAGGCGGTTATTTTGTTTTTATAACTTTTTCTCTCCGGAGGGGGTACAAAACGCCTTTCTCAGTTCAAACAAGTGAGGGGGTTAAATAAAAAATGTTTTGCAAATCGAGAAAAACGGGTGTGCATTTTGATACCGCTTGTCCAAATGAGTGAAGGGATAAATTTCAATCGGGGTTTCAGGGTGTCCCTGACGAGATGTTTTACCGTTTTACGACTTTGGGAGTATAAACGGTCTGCTCGCTAAGGTTTGTCATCACGACTTAATAAACAAGTTTTAATGAAAAACCTTGTTGCCGGATTTAATAAAAAATTGCAAAAATTATAAATTTTTCAAAAACATCCCCCAAAAAAGCGTTTCCGTTTCAAACAAGTGAAGGGAGTTTTTACAATGCCGAAATTATCAAAGAAAGCAAAACAAGAATGGGATTTTTTCATAAATACCGAAACAGGCAGAAGAACATCCAACAGCCTTTGCCTTAAATGCAAAAACAAATGCAAACAGAGCTACAAGGCAATCGTTGTTTTCTGCCCGAAGTACAAATCCAAAAGAGGTGCAAAAAGCGTTAAAAATCGACGTAAATATGACGACAGCGGTTAATTTAATATAGCGATACTTGCTTTCAATAAAAAGCCGATACAAAAGAAAAAATTACCGATTTCGACACCAAATCAATACAGAAACAGAGGTGATACAGTGAACAAATATTTCAAAATATCGGATGCTAAAAACTTTGCTTTCTACAAAGTACCGAAAGCGTTATTTGAAGGAAAGTACAAATCTGTTTTAACCGATGCGAAAATGCTGTACGGACTTTTGCTTGACCGAATGTATTTGTCCGTCAAAAACGGTTGGATAGATAATCAAGGCAGAGTATATCAGTATTTTACGATTAAATCAGCCCAAGAAAAATTGCATTTCGGTCACGAAAAAATATGTAAGTTGTTCTTGGAACTTGAAACTTCGGACTTAATACTTCGCAAAAAGCAAGGTCAAGGAAAACCGAGCATTATCTATCTGAAACAATTCTGATTTTCGGTTTTCTTGATTTCCGAATAACGGAAGGTAATAAGACTTAGAAGATTAAGACTGTTACCAGCCGAGAAAAGAATATATATGGAGGTTAAAATGATAAAAAACATAAGTATAGATTTGCTTGTTCCTTTCGAAAATCATCCGTTTAAGAAAAGAAGCGGAATCGAACAGCAAGAATTAACAGAAAGCATAAAAGAAAACGGATTGCTTGAACCGATAATCGTTCGTTCTTTTCAGGCGGGTAAATATGAAATTATCAGCGGACACAGACGAGTTGAAGCGTGCAAGGAATTGGGGATAACAAGCATACCCGTGCTCTATCAGGGACTTATGGAATTTACAGAGATGAAACATCTTACTCCAACCGTTGTAAACAAACTTATTGAGCGTATAGAAATTCACAACAATGAGAAAAAGCGTTCTCACAACAATGTTAAAGTGGATATTTACTTTACGGCAGTCGGATTATTTGACATTCCGACAGAGCAACAGCTTATTAATACAATGGCAAGAGTAAAACAGAAAAATGCGAAAAAATCCGCTTAAATAATAAAGAAAAAGGTGTAACCCCCTTTATCGGGATTACACCATAATTCCTTAAAGACTGCCTTATTAGCCCGTGGCTAAGCCGCAAGGCATTTTTTGTTATCCGTGTACGGTTGGAAGGTGGCTTAAATTGTTGTCTTGTGTGCCGTCAGGGATAGATTTTAAATATTCCGTATCTTTGTTGTGGGCAACGCCGACACCCTGAATTTGGTTTTCTTTTGCAAGTTCAACACCGGATTCCCTTGACACAATCCGTCCGTCAGAGAGCTGGTATCCGGTTACAGAACCGCCCGATTTGACAAGACCGGTAATTCTTAAAGCATCACTTCCGGCATCGGAAACAGAATCCATCGCCATCATTGGCAGAACATGAGCAATATCTTCTTTATTTACATTCATTTCAATCACCATTCCTTCTATAATAATGTTACAAGGATAGTGTGTGAAAAATGAGTTTTTTTATAAGTAGAAAAAAATGTATCGGAAAATCAAGGAAAGTGGTATAATCATTGCATGAGCAGGACAAAGCTGCGTATACTATTTTTAGAATTTGAATATGAAGTTTTATGCAGATTGCAGGCAGAAAGTGAGGCAGTTATGGGACTGATTAATAAAGAAAAAGTACTGCGCGGTGTGGGAAAAGCCGTAGATGCAGCCAATAATGCAGCAGATAAAGTGCATGATTATGCAAAGGAAAAAGAACTGGATAAAAAAGCGGAAGAAGCGGTTCACAAAACAGAGAATTTTATCAGGGAAAATGAAATTGATAAAAAGGTTATCAATGCCGGAAAAACGCTGGAAAACGGTGTAATCAGCGTAGGAGAGAAACTGGAAGAAACATTTAATAAACTGTTTTAAAAATAAAAATCAGGGGAACTTTAAGAGATTCCCCTGAAATTTTTACAGACGTATATTTATGCGCAAAATGGTCTCAGTAATGTTTCAAGCTCATCGGTGCTGTGGTCATTTCGTACGACGCGAAGTGTCATGACACGACGCGGATCCATACTTAAAATGCCAAGCATTGATTTTGCATCGAAGAAATAACTTCCCATACAAATGTCAAAATAACCGTCAAGCGTGTTAATTGTGTTTACGAATTTTACCGCATTGTCTGTTGTTTTTAAAAGAATATGGTACGTTAAAGTGTTCTTGTCTGAGTTCATTTCCTTACCTCCTTCAATGTTGAGAAGCGAACTGATTTCGTAAAGTTCTAAGTAACAGAACTTTTTATTTATATACTTATCATGCCCAAATGTCAAATAAAATCTACAAAGTATTAAAAAAAGTACATTGCAGATTTTTAAAAATCAGGCTAGTGTGAAAAATAACGCTGATGCGCTTATTTTTCACACAGCACTTTGTGCCGCAAGCATCACAAAGTTGCTTTTTATCGCAGAGCCAAATAAGATTTGGCTCGCGATTCCGCAGGCATTAAAATGCCTGTGGAATGGAGATTATTAAAAAAAATGTAAAAAAGAATACATCGGAATGGAGTACAAAATGATTAAAAAAGAGATTAATGAAATTAAATCACAATATACATTGGAAGAGTGTGGTATTTTAAGACTGTGTGGCTGTTATGTCAACGGTGACAAAGAAAAAGTGGCACGGTTTAACCAGACGTTTTTAAATCTGCCGGAGGAAGAAAAACATAAATACTTCGATATTTTTAGAAAGACATTGTCGGGAACACCGGGCAAGAATCTTTTGGATATGCGTTTTACCATGGATTCCTATGCAGACGGCGGCGCGAGAACCTTTTTATATCAGCTGCGCGACAGCGAATTAAAAGATGATGCCCTGCTTGAAAAATTTTATGATAAAGTCATTGAATCATACAGTCATCCGGGAAATTATCTGATTCTGCTGATTAATCAGGTGTATGACGTGCCGGGACGGACCAGTGACGGCATTGACATGGAAGATGCATCAGATGAGGTGTACAGCTATCTGCTGTGCAGTATCTGTCATGTATCGCTTTCAAAACCGGGACTGGGATATTTTGAAGAAGATCATGCCTTTCATGACCAGCAGCAAAATCATATGGTGGATTTGCCGGATATCGGATTTTATTTCCGGCATTTAATAACAGGAGTGAAGACGGGGAAGGCGTGTTATATTATTCAAAGGATGCCAATGCGTTTGAACAGCTGTTTCTGGCACAGGTTTTAAACTGTGAAGTGCCGCTTTCTGCAGGCAGCCAGAAGGAAAATTTTCAGGTACTGGTAGAAGAAACACTGGGCGAAGAATGTAATTATGAAACAATTAAAAATATTCATGAGAATCTCAATGAAATGATTCAGGAACAGAAAGGAAATCCTGAACCGGTGACAATTGATAAGACCGAGATGCGGGATTTGCTGGAAAAAAGCGGTGTAAAAGAAGAACGTTTACAGGATTTTGAGGAACATTTTGAGCAGGCGATAGGAGAAAATACACGGCTGATGGCAGCAAACATTGCGGAAACACGCAAGTTTGAGGTAAAGACACCCGATGTTGTGGTAAAGGTCAATCCTGAAAGAACCGACCTGGTTGAAACCATGGAAATCGAAGGAAAGCAGTACCTGGTCATTCAGATTGACGAGCATCTGGAAGTCAACGGTATTTCGGTCAATCCCGAAACAGGAGAGGTGCAGTATAACGAATAATATAAAAGACAGAAAGGGGCAGATACAGCAATGAAAGAGCGGGTTACGCAGCGTTTTTTAAAATATGTGGCAGTAGATACGCAGTCCGATGAGGCTTCAGACACGTTTCCGAGTACAGAAAAGCAGAAGGTACTTGCAAAAATGCTAGTGGAGGAATTACGCCGGATGGGCGTGCCGCAGGTAGAAATTGACGAACAGTACGGTTATGTCTATGCAAAGATTTTATCCAACAGGCCAGATGGAGAAAAAGTGCCGGTGCTTGGATTTATTGCACATATGGATACTTCTCCCGAAGTATCGGGAGCGGATGTAAAACCGCAGATTATCCGTCAGTATGACGGCAAAGACATCGTGTTAAATAAAGACAAAAATATTGTCTTATCGGTGGAAGAATTTCCGGAGCTTGTGCAGTATACCGGACAAACGCTGATTACGACAGACGGTACAACACTGCTTGGCGCAGACGATAAAGCCGGTGTGGCAGAGATTATGACGATGGCAGAACAGCTGTGCAGCCATCCGGAGATCGTACACGGGGATATTGCCATTGCATTTACCCCGATGAAGAAGTGGGCGGCGGCATGGACCATTTTGATGTGGGCGGTTCGGTGCAGACTATGCCTATACTGTTGACGGCGGGGCACTCGGCGAGCTGGAATATGAGAACTTCAATGCGGCGAAGGCAGTGATTCATGTAACCGGAAGAAGCGTTCATCCGGGAGATGCCAAGGATAAGATGAAAAATGCCGCAGTTATGGCAATGGAATTTCACAGTGAACTGCCAAAGCAGGCATGTCCTGAACGTACAAGCGGCTATGAGGGCTTTTTCCATCTGACCGACATGCACGGCAGTGTGGAAGCGGCACAGTTATCGTATATTATCCGTGACCATGACCGTGAAAAGTTTGAAAAGAAAAAGCAGCTGGTGGAAAGCATTTGCAGTAAACTGAATGAAAGACATGGTGGAGCGTTTTTGCGGCAGAAATCACGGACCAGTATTACAATATGAAAGAAAAATTGAACCGTATCTGTTTTAATAGAAAATGTAAAGACATGTATGAAAAAGCTGGACATTGAACCGCATATCCAGCCGATACGGGGCGGAACAGACGGCGCAAGACTTTCCTTTATGGGCATTCCGTGTCCGAATCTGTGCGCAGGCGGTCACAATTTTCACGGACGGTATGAATACTGTTGTGTAGAATCTATGGAAAAATCACGCAGCTTCTTATATTGCTGGCACAAAAATAGGAATTTAGAACCAAAGCCCGCAGGCAGATTTGAAAGAATCTGTCTGCCTTTTTGTTTGTCCGTTTTGGCATACGAAATGCACAAAAATGTCAAAAACTGACAAAATAAACATAAACATATTGAAAATACACAAAATGAAAGACAACACCAAAGTATCATTGACTAAATGCCAATAAAGTGTTACTTTAATAAAGAACTTAGATAAAATGTTTATGCAAAGTATTTCAAAAACTCCTGAAAATATTGTAATGTAGATTTTGCATAAGCATTTTTAAGTGGAATATAGAATGTATTGGGATTATCTGTGGCTGGGCGCAGATAAGAAAGGAGTGCTATGAGAAGAAGCTTGAAGAAAATGATGGCTGTCGGACTTACGGCTGCGATGACAGTCGGTTCTATCAGTTTTCAGGGGCTGTCAGTAAATGCAGCGGGATTGCCGACAACCGACGGACATAACAAATATGTCAACAGTGAAGTCTTTAATGTGATTTCTGATGATAGTTTTGGTACAAAGGAATTGGAGAACCCTTTATTTGACAAGACAACGGGAAGCAGTGACATCAGTAATTTACAGGTTCCAACACTGGCATATGACGATACAAGCATCGCACTTGTATGGGATAAGCCGGAAAAATATGATAATGTAGCAGATTATAACGTTTACGTCAACGGCACACTTGATGGAACAGCAAGAAAGAATTATGAAGAAAATGCCAAATGGGCAGATACATATATGAAATCCTTCTATGAATACTATGAAACCAATAGTGACGTAGATATGGTAAATGTGGATATTCATTCTTATCGTGCAACAGGTCTTACACCTGACACAGAGTATACCTTTAAGGTTGTTGCAGTTGATAAGGACGGAAAAGAACTCGGAACGGCAAAGGAAATCAGTCAGAAAACGACAGTTAAGCCGGAGGAGTTTAACATTTTAGATTATGGTGCAGTGGCAACAGAAGGTTACACTTCTTATAATGATGAAGTCAATGCACTCGTAGAAAAGAATACAAAAGCAATCCAGGCAGCAATTGATGCCTGTACACCGGGCGGAAAGGTTGTGATTCCGCAGGCTGAGGACGGAAGGTCTTTGTATCCGGTGCACTTTGGTTAAAGAGTGACATTACAGTAGAATTAGACGGTACACTCTGGGCATCCCAAACAGTGACCATTTTGAAATCGGTTTCTTAATGTATCCGTTCTACACCGATACAAGAGGCTGGGGCTTACTGAATGCCACAAGTGCCGATGAAAATGCTCCGCTTGAGAATATCCGTATTACCGGTAACGGTACACTTTACGGCAACGGCTGGAAGTATGGTGCAGGCGATAAAATGTATGAAGACGGTTACACCGCCAATACCGGTGTAAATACGCAGGCAGGTGATCCGTCAGATACAGAAAACTATGGTCTGCCAAGATACATGGGCGGCAGTAATACAAAGGTTTATTACTATGGTATCCAGGCTGCCGATTCTGCAAAGAAATATCTTACCAACCTCACAAACGAAGACGGTTCAAGAAAGTATTCCGATGAACTGATTGATTCGCTGTCAGGCTATATTGAAAAAGATCTGGCAGATAACGGTAAGGTTGATAAAAACGGAAAGGATAAATTTATCGATGTAGAAACGGGAAATAATGCAGGTATTGAAAAGGCAGATATTACCAATGCTTATGCGACACGTTCCAGCCTGTTAATTATGAGAAATGTCAGCAACGTTTATGTAGGTGACATTACCGTTGAAAATCCGGCAAACCACTCTGTTAATATTCTGGATTCCAGAAATATTTCAACAGAAAATGTCAAGGTATTCTCTTATGACGGCAACAACGGTGACGGACTTGGATTTGGCTGTTCACAGAATGTAATCTGCTGGAACAACTTCACAGATACAGGTGATGATAACTTAGGTTTCGGTGCATCTGTTGGTGAAGGCGCAAGAGACAGCGATATTCAGACCAATTCAGAAATCTGGATGTTTAATAACTTCCTTCGTGAAGGTCACGGCGGTCTGGCAGCAGGTTCACACACAGGAAACGGTATTCAGGACGTATTATTTGAAGATACCGTCATGAACCACATTGATATGGCATTCCGTTTCAAATCTGCACCGACGAACGGTGGTTTTATTGCCAACATTACAATGCGTGACTGCGCAGTTGCAGATACAAATCAGGCATGGGTACTCACAACAAGCTACAGTGACCCGAACAGTGCATCTACAACAGAATTTGCAGAAATCGGAAAATTCTACAACTTTGCATCGTACAATGTGTCCGTATACGGCGTACAGTATAATACCGTACAGGTACTTGCAGATGTTGATCCGGTCAGCAATCCACAGAAACCATGGCATACACACAGCCACTTATACTTCCAGGATATTACCTTTGGTAATGTCGGAACAAATGGCGGCTTTAAGAATAAGAACGGCTGGGAATCATTAATCGGCTGTGAAAATTCAGTATTCTATAACTTTAAGACCGTATCTTATGCAAAGAAGGCAGTAGATAAAAAGACGGATAAGACATGGAATAATATGCAGTATTGCAAAGACATTGTATTCCAGGGTACAACATGGGATTCAGTCAACAACTGTACCGATAAGATGCAGAACATGATGTCAGGTATTACTGTAAAGGATTCAACCGTAAAGGCAGAAGTTGTTCCGGCTGTTACAGAACCGGATTCAGGTTCTACGGGTGGAGAAGGTGAAGAAACAACCGTTAAGGCAGCATGGGATGCAGCGGCAATCGCAGCAGCTACAACAACTGCCAACGGACTGACAGCACATGCAGATGCCAATGATGCAAACGGCGGCTGGAAGACTGCAACAGTAGCAGAAGCCGATACAACAGGTGAAGGTGCTGTATGGCCGGTCGGAACAGAATATGTCGTATCCGGTAAGACGAAGGCAATGGATTCAGACGGTAAAACACAGTCTAAGGGAACAATTCCGGTATCAGGATGCTTCCTTACATATGAAGCTGCAGAAGACGGCGTATTAAGCATTGACCAGAAGACGCTTGCAACCAAGAGATTTTATGTAGTGGATTCAGATGGTAAAGTTGTTGTAGACTATCAGAATACCAATGCAAAGGATACAGCAGCAAAATATGAAACATTAACTGCACAGGTACAGGCTGGAAAGACCTATTACATTTATGCAAACGGCGCAACAGCAAATATTTTAAAGATTACATTTGCTACAAAGACAGCCGGTACAGCAGCGCCGACAGCAGTACAGGCACAGACCCCAAGGCTTCTGACGGACGTCAGGTAAAGCTTTCATGGAATGCGGTTGAGAATGGAGCAGAAGAAGTATTCTACGGTGTAGATACTTATGTAAATGGTGAAAAGGTTGATATTACAGATGGTATTACAGGAACAGAAACCATTATGGACAGATTATCATCCGGTGTAACTTATACATTTAAAGTATATGTAAGTGAAAAGGTGACAATGCAAACAGCATGAGTGTTACAGGACAGAATAAAACATTACTCGGCGAAGTAACTGTTACTGTAGACGGTGAAAAGATACAGCAGATATTGAAGCACCGGAAAATGTGACATCAGAACTTGCAAGTGCAGTTTATACATGCACAGGAACATGGACAGCAATCAGTTCAAGTGATGCAAGAATCAGAGGTTATAAGATTTACGCAAACGGAAAGCTTGTCAATACAGTTTATAACTATCAGATTCCGAAATTTGCAACGGCAGAAACCGTATCAAAGCAGATTGGCAGACTGACACCGGGTACAGAAAATACAGTTGAAATCGTTGCATTTACAGATGCAGGGGTTGAATACAAGTACCCACAGGCACAGATTACAACACTTGGCAGCTATGATTACAAAGCACCGGTATTCGCAGAAAATGCAAAAGTAACGGCAGAAGTAAAGGATAACGATGTTGTTCTTACATGGACAGCAGCAACAGATGACACCGCAGTCGGCGGATACCGTGTATATGTTGACGGAACACCGGTTGTACCGGAAGGTAAGGACTTCAATCCGGTAAACGGCGATTATACAACGGCTGAAACAACTTATACAGTAACAGGTCTTGATTTAACAAAAGACCATACATTTACAATTCAGGCAGGCGATACATGGTGGAAAGCCGCACAGACTATGGGAACATATGATAAGATGGCAGGCTTTAACTGGACCGTAGAGGGCATCAGCACAACACTGAGTGCCAGATATGAGTCGGATTCTGCTGTAACAGATGCTTCCGGTGCAAATATAGCGGTTGCAGTAAAGGCAGATGCAGGTGTAATTCCATCAGGAAGCCAGCTGAAAGTAACAGCATTGGGAGAAGGAAATGCATATGATGCAGTAAAGAAATCTTTTGACAATAAGAAGTTCTCACTGCTGGATATCAGACTGCTGGATACAGAAGGAAATGTCATTCAGCCGGATGGAACAGTTACAGTTACGATTTCAGTTCCAAATGGTTATGACTCTGCAAAAACAAAAGTATTCTATGTTGCAGAGGATGGAAGCATGGAAGATGTAAATGCAGTTTATGCAGATGGTAAAATGACATTTACAGTGGCTCATTTTAGCAATTATGTAATTGTGGATGAAACAGTAGTCAAGGATAATGACAATTCAAACACTGGTGATGACAACCAGAATAATGGTGGACAGAATAACGGAAACCAGAATGGTGGCAATCAGAACAACGGTGGACAGAATAATGGAAACCAGAATGGTGGCAATCAGAACAACGGTGGACAGAATAATGGAAACCAGAGCGGTGATAACCAGAATAATGGTGGACAGAATAACGCAGACCAGAACAGCAATAATCAGAACAACAGTCAGAATGGCGGAGCAGTATCAGATCATACAGATACAGGCGTAAAGACAGGAGATTCTTTTGCAATGTGGTTCTATGTAATTCTGATGGCAGCTGCAGCAGGTTTTGCAGGATGCCTTGTTATAAAGAAAAAGAAACTTGAAAAATAAAGAGCAGAAAATTGTATAATTAAAAGGCAGGGACACCGCATAGCTTGTGTTCCTGCCTTTTGCTGTATGATGTTAAAACTTATAGCTGTGGGCTTTGCCCCGGTAGCATTATAAAGCGGTTGTATAAATAGCAACCATGTCTTCAACAGACAGGTGTTTTACTTTTCCGGCATTGTGGTGGGTGGAAATGTCACATTTTTCAGCCATAGTGCGAATCTGCTCCGGTGTCGGGGTAACGCCGAGTTCGGATAATGAAACCGGCATGTCAATGGAATGATAAAAGTCTTCCATGGCTTTTATGCCTTTTAAAGCGGTTTCCGTATCATCTGCACCGGCGGTTACGCCTAAGACATGTGTGGCAAACTGCGCAAAGCGGGCAGGACGGGCATCCAGTACAAATCTTGCCCAGCTGCCCCACAAAGCGGCGAGTCCGGCACCGTGTGCCACGTCAAACAGACCGCCGACTTCATGCTCCATTTTATGGGTTGCCCAGTCACCGCCGTCCGTGCCGCAGCCGGTCAGTCCGTTGTGGGAAAGACTGCCGGCCCACATGACTTCTGCACGCGCATCATAATTATCAGGTTCGTCTTTTAAAATCTTTGCATTTTTCATAACGGTGCGCATTAAAGATTCACTGATACCGTCTGTCAGTTCCATATTGTCACACTGGTTAAAATAGCGTTCCATGGTGTGCATTAAAATGTCAACACAGCCACTTGCCGTCTGATATGGCGGGAGTGTCATGGTCAGCTCCGGATTCATAACGGCAAAGCGGGCACGGCTGAAATTACTGCTGTAGCCGCGTTTAATCTGACCGTCTTCTTTGGTGATAACAGAAGAACCGCTCATTTCACTTCCGGCAGCAGCAATGGTAAGCACTGCGCCGATTGGAAGACAGCCTTCTGCCTGACGTTTAAAATCATAAAAATCCCAGACATCGCCGCCGTTGTAGACACCGTAACCGATGGCTTTCGCAGAGTCAATGACACTGCCGCCGCCGACAGCAAGAATAAAATCTACATTTTCTTTTTTACAGAGTTCAATACCTTCATAAACAAGGGAAAGGCGCGGATTTGGAACAACGCCGCCCAGTTCTACGTAAGAAACCGCTGCTTCGTCAAGGGATGTCTTAATGCGGTCGAGCAGACCGGAGCGGACAACACTGCCGCTTCCGTAGTGAATTAAAACCTTTTTGCAGTGCTGTTCTTTAACCAGCGCACCGGTCTGATTTTCAGTGCCTTTGCCGAAAACAACCTTTGTCGGTGTATAATAAGTAAAATTTTCCATAGATAACTGCCTCCAAATATTTTAAAATAAGTATGTATTTATAAAAAATACATGACAGATGAGAATGATTTCAGTATTATTATAGAGAAAGATTTTTTAAATTTCAAGAATGGAGCAATGTGAAGCACCCTTAAATTTAAGGCGCTTCACATGGCATTTTGTGCTGCGGGCATCACAAAATGCTTTTATCGCAGAACTGAATGAATTCAGATGAGAAATCGCCCGTGCGAATTGCTCATCGCTGGATTGCGATAAAAGGGCGCAAGAAAAGGAGAAGAATATGACAACAATTCAGACGATTGCTGCAACGACGGAATGTAATGATGTAATTCCTGAGCAGATGAATACAGAACTGACAATTTTAAGCGGCAAGTTTGCCGGTACGTGCTATGCAAAGGAAGGGTACCAGACGATTCGTACCCAGCCGGTGGAACGTGCGGTAAAGAGAGCAGAAGGCACGGCGGAACGCGGACATCATTCGGTATTCCAGCACTGCATGGTGACAATGGAAATCCAATGTCCGAAAATCATTGCCATGTTGTTAAATTCTATCGGTGTATCCAATACATCAGAAAAAAGTGCAAGATACACCAAAATGCAGCCGCAGACCGAAAAAGAACGGGAGTTCTATGAAAAGTGGCATACACTGGTATTAGAACGGATTTGTGAGGTGTATCCGGGAAAATTTGATGAAAAGGAAGTGGACAAGCTTGCCTATGAAAATGCAAGATATATGATTTCTGTTTTTTGTCCGACTGCAATGGTCTATTCCCTGCCGTTCCGTAACATTTTCTATGTGCTGGACTGGACAGAGCAGATGAAGAAAAATCTGGAGAAATTATCCGGCGGCTTTAATAAAAGACTGCATGACGAACTGGAATCCTTAGAGGAGCAGTTACTTTTAGTTGTCGGCGGAAAACAGAATTTCCATGACAATAAAAATGAAGCCTTCCGCTTTATGCCGGTACAGGCTTACGGGGAGGACGATAACGACAACCGTGAATATTTTGGTGATGTCTATACGGCAAAATTCCTTGCTTCCTTTGCACAGGTAGCACAGGAACAGCGCCACAGAACTCTGCGCGTAAAAATTCATTTCAGCGGGGACGATGCAGAAGAATATGGTTTTTACGTACCGGAAATTCTTCGGGGAACACCGTTAGAGGAACAGTGGCTTTCGGATATGCGAAGCATTAAGGAAATATATCCGCAGGGAACACTTGTATCCGTTACGGAACAGGGCTTGTTTGAAGATTTTGTATTAAAAAGCAAAGAGAGAATGTGCGGCAGGGCGCAGCTTGAAATTATGCGCATTACAGAACAGCTCACACAGAAATTTGTTGAGAATGCAGATAATCTGTCCACTGCCAATAAGAAACGTTTAAAAGACATCACAGAAAGCGGGAAACCATGCGCCCGCTGTGGATTTGCGGACTTTACCTGTACGGAAGGCTGCAAATGGGGCAAAAACGGCGCTTTAACACGCACAATTTAGGAATACAAAAATATAGAATAGAAAGCTGTCAGATACAGAAATGTAAAACATTTTCTCTGACAGCTTTTTTGTATATTTTTTTAAGAATCCGCCATACTGAAATTGTGATGTTAAAATGGAGGAGCTTTATGAAAAGAAAATTTGGTATGGCGGATAAGCTTGGGTATATGTTTGGCGATTTTGGCAATGACTTTGCATTTATATTATCGTCTATGTTTTTGTTAAAATTTTATACGGATGTGATGGGCGTATCGGCGGTAGTCGTTGGTACGATGATGATGGCAGCGCGGCTGCTTGATGCGTTCACGGATGTGACGATGGGGCAGATTGCGGATAGAAGCCGCGGAAATAAAAAAGGCAAATTTGCACCGTGGCTATTAAGAATGTGCGGACCGGTGGCAGTATCTTCATTTTTAATGTATGCTTCGTGGTTTGCAGAAATGCCGATGACATTTAAGATTATCTGGATGTTTTTTACGTATCTGCTCTGGGGCAGTGTGTTTTATACGGCAATTAATATTCCATATGGTTCGATGGCATCGGCAATTTCGGCAGAGCCAAAAGACAGAACGGCGCTATCGAACTGGAGGACAATCGGCGCTACGCTTGCGGCAACGGTTATTGGTGTTGTACTGCCGTTAGTGGTTTATTACACCGATGAAAACGGGAATGCCGTGCTTTCCGGTACGCGTATGAGCATTGCAGCGTTCTGGTGTTCTGTAGGTTCAGTTATCTGTTATCTGTTGTGTTATTTTATGGTAACGGAGCGCGTAAAAGCAGAAACAACAAAGCAGAAATTCTCATTTATGGGACTGATTGGCAGTCTGATTCAGAATCGTGCGCTCATCGGAATTGTGGTAAGTGCATTGCTGTTACTGCTTTCCCAGTTGTCGTTATCCAATATGGGTGCATACATTTATCCGAATTATTTCGGTGATGTCAAAGGACTTTCGCTGGCTTCACTGATCGGAACAGCGGTCACGCTGGTGCTGTCTGCCTTTACGGTGCGGCTGGCTGAGCGGGTCGGGAAAAGGGAAATGTCGGCGGCCGGATCGATTATCGGTGCGGCGGCATTGATAGCGGTATATTTTGTGCATACAAAAAATGTGTATGTGTGGCTTATTTTTTACGGCATTTCCTATATCGGACTGGCAATGTTTAATCTGGTGTGCTGGGCGATGATTACAGATGTCATTGACGATACACAGGTGCGTACCGGACAGCGCCAGGACGGAACAATTTATGCGGTGTACTCCTTTGCAAGAAAGTTGGGACAGGCGGCATCATCAGGGCTTGTCGGTGTTTTGCTGTCAGTGATTGGCTATAATACGGCAACGGCATATGACGAAAAGGTTGTAAACGGCATTTATACGATTACGTGTATTGTACCGGCAGCAGGATTTGTTTTACTTGCACTGTCCTTATGGTTTTTATATCCGCTTGGAAAGACTAAGGTGGAAGAGAATGCACGAATTTTAAAAGAACGAAGAGACAGAAGCGGAATGTAAGGGACGGGCAGTCCGTTGTTTTGGAATAAAAACAGGAACAATTGCTGATATTATTTACTTTTACACGGTAATGTGGTATAATCAAAATTACTTAAATAGTGTGACCGGATTAAAATTTAAAATTAAAATACGAAAGGTAGGAGAAGGTTATGGAAAGAGTACACAAGGCGAATCTGCTGGTGATTCTGGCATGTGTTTTAGCATTGTCAGTAACAACGATTATGTCTTATGGAATGTCGGCAAAGTCTATTAAGGGCTGTGGTGTGTTGGTAGCAACGCTGGTCATTGTAGCTGTTGCGAATTTTTTGAAAATCAGCGATTTTGCCAAAGCATTGGTCATTGTTTTATGCCCGTCTTATGCAGTATTAATTTATTCAGGCTTGGTGAATGGTAATAGAATTGCATTTCTGGCAAATTTTATCACATTAAGTATGGCAGCGCGGTATTTTGATAAGAAAATTATCAAGTATTATGCGATTCCGTTTACGGCGACATGTGTTGTATGTCTGTTTATTAATGTTAAGATTATTGATGAGGCATTTGTTGGTGCAATTTCAAAAATTTGTTTATTTGCAGCAAGTGCAGTGCTTTTATATCTTGGGACAAAATTTGGGGAGAAAAGACAAGGCAGGCAGAAGCGGCACTCTGCCAGGTGCAGGAAAATACAGCAGTTGCCAACCGGATTGCTTTTAATCTGAACAGGGAAATTGTTGAATGTGGCACACAGGTAGAAGAAGTGACTTCCCATGCACAGTCTGTTAAGACATCCGCAGAACAGATGGAGCAGGTTGTGGATGAATCAAGCCGTGCGATTCAGACAGTTAGTGAGAAACTCAATACAGCCAAAGAACAGATTGATAAAAATTATGACTATGCACAGCAGCTGGAGCAGAGCTTTGCAGAAGTGACACAGGCAGTAAATGACGGTAATAAAGAAGCAAAGACAGTTCAGAAATCTATGCTTGAAATGTCTGAAACGGTCGGTCAGGCAAGTGATGCCACGGCAGGGTTGTTAGAACAGATGAATACGATTACAGGCATTTTAAATGATATTAATGCAATTGCCGGACAGACAAATCTCCTGTCCTTAAATGCTTCAATCGAAGCCGCCAGAGCCGGTGAACATGGAAAAGGATTTGCGGTGGTTGCAGACCAGATCCGTGTTCTTTCAGAAGACAGTAGAAAATCGGCAGACAGTATCAAAGAAATTATTCTGACACTGACAGAAACCGTCAATGGTGTGGTAGACAAGATTTCAGCAGGTGCTGATGCGGCAAAGAACAGTTCCGTACAGATTGAAGATTTAATCGGTAAGCTCGATACGGTTAACAACTCCGCAGAATCTGCAACAGTAGTTGTCAAAGAAGAATACGATGTTATCGGTGAGGTCAAAAGACAGTTTGACGATATTCAGGAAGAACTGGATACCGTAGCTGCAACTTCAGAAGAAAATGCCTCAATGGTTGCGGAAATCGGCAATAATATTGTCAATCAGACGGATTATGTCATGAAGCTTTCCGGTTCAATTGACAGTTTAAAGGAGTCTTCTAAGAAGCTGGAAGAACATTTTAATGAATAAAAATACAGATTTAGTAAATTATCTGGCGCAAAAGTATAGACAGAATAAACAGTTCTGTATAGATGAAAGCCGCAGGGGCATATGCTTCTGCGGCTTTTGGTATTTCAGCTATCTTTATGCGGGGGCTTGAACGGAAGCCCATAGTGTTGTGCTTATTACAACTATAAAATGTAAACAAGAATAGATACAACCGTACTTGTCAGTCCGCCACCGCCGATGAATCCGCCGATTAACGCACCGAGAATAAGACTATATGCAGGGTGGACTTTTTTAACAATTAAAATAATTGCAATCACGAGCCCAATCAAAGCTCCAATTTTTCTCTATAATGATGAAAATGTCCGTATTGTGCGGAATACCTGCTCTGCGGTGTCCGCCATATTCTGACGGGCGTTGGCAGGATTCATGGCATCTTCTAAAGAAACAACATTTCTTAAAACCGGGAAAAAGGCATCAATGCCCTCGCGGTTGCAGGCAGTGGCATCTTTTGTGACACAGCCTGAGAACGCAAGTACCGGTTTGTCAAACTGCTTGGCAATCTTTGCGACACCAATCGGGGCTTTTCCCATAACCGTCTGACCGTCTAACCGGCCTTCTCCGGTTACGACAATATCTGCATCTTTGATATAATCACTTAACCGGGTTTCTTCAAGAACAATCTTAATCCCGGATTCAAGCGTGCCGTTTAAAAAGGTCATAAAGGCAAAACCGAGACCGCCTGCTGCACCGCTTCCTGCCGCTTTCGGATTGGCGTGCGGGAAAATTTCCCGTGCCAGTGTGGCATAGTAAGCCAGCCATTTATCCATTTGCAGAATCATGGCCGGCGTAGCGCCTTTCTGCGGACCGAAAATAGCACTGCATCCCTGCTCGCCGCACAGAGTATTGGTTACATCACAGGCAATACGGAACGTACAGTCTTTTAATTCCGGCAGGACATTGTCGGTGGTAATTTTATCAAGGACTTCAAGACCCATAGCGCCGAAAGGAACCGGATTGCCGTTTTTGTCAAGCAGTCCGAAACCGAGGGCCTGTAACATACCGGCACCGCCGTCATTGGTGGCACTGCCGCCGATACCCACAATAAAGTGGCGGCAGCCTTTTGTAATCGCATCGCGGATGACTTCGCCGACACCGTAGGTCGTTGTATAGAGCGGGTTGCGCTCCGTGTCGGGAACAAGTGTAATACCGGCAGCACCGGACATTTCAATAATGGCAGTCCTAGTGCTGTCAACAATGCCGTACTGGCAGGATACCGGCTTGCCGAGCGGTCCGGTGACGGTAACGGTTGTAAGCTGTCCGGCACAGCCGAGCGTCAGTGCTTCAACCGTTCCCTCGCCACCGTCTGCGAGCGGACGGACTTCAATCTGCGCATCGGGATAGACGCGCCGGATACCTTCTGCGGCGCTGTTTCCCGCTTCAAAGGAAGATAAGCTTCCTTTAAAAGAATCAATTGCAATTACTGCTTTCATAAAATCAACCTCACAATCTTTCAACTTATTTATCATTTGGTTTGGAATCATCTGTTCATAGTGTTTTGTATCACGCGTGTTTTTGATGATATTATTATAACAGGGCATTTTTTAAAATGATATGTTATACAGAACAAAAAGAAGTATAAAATAATATAAATTTATGTTATGTTAAACAATATTAAAGAGAATATAAAAAAATTCTGCATTTAAAATGTGACTAGGAATCACTGCATTTGTAAAAAATTAGAAAAATCAGACGGACCAATACCGGTTATATAAAAGCCGGAGAAACCATCGAAGTAACAGATGATGACAGCTTTTTCGGCACAAAAAGGGGCATCAATATCCCGATTACATATAATGGAAAAATATGAATACAGCCTATTTGTCGGATACGCTTAAAGAAAGCGGCTTATCAGAGGATACGCTGTGCCGGGTGGTCATTGTACGCCTGAATGTGCGCTATAATCCGAATAATCTGTTTATGATACAGTCGGCGATTACACAGGCATTTGCACAGATGAACTGCAGCTTTTACAGATACAATTATCCCAATGAGTATATTTTAATTATTGAAAAGGAACGGCTGGAGAAAAACAGGCATATTTTAAAAAGACTGGCAGATACATATGAAAAGGTATTGTGTATCGGTGTCGGCAGTGTCAGCACGGTCATGGCAGGAGCGGCATCGTATGACTGACCGGCTACAATCCGCGTAAATTTACCGATGCCGTCGTCTTATACAGTGCTGTGCGGCTGGAAGATATCCCGGAATCATAAAAACGATGGACAAGTAATTAAGAAAATTTCTCAAAAAGTTCTTGACTTCTAATGAACGTTAGCATATACTAACGAAAGTAGGAAAGAACTATCAAAAGTTATTTATGATACACAAGAAAGGAGCTGCAATGATGCCGTTATCAATGGTTAAAGCGGGGGAAACAAATATTATCAGAAAGATTGGCGGAAAGGAAGAAGTCCGCAAGTTTTTGGAAAATCTTGGATTTGTGACCGGTGGGGAAGTTACTGTAGTATCTGAGATAAATGGCAATATGATAGTCAATGTAAAAGATTCCAGAGTTGCAATCGGTAAGGACATGGCGAACAAAATTATGGTTTAGTCATGCTTATATAGAAAACATTTCATGAGGAAAGAAGGAACAGAGTTATGAAAACGCTGAAGGAAACAGCTTGCGGCCAGACGGTGAAGGTAAAAAGACTTCACGGTGAAGGCCCTGTAAAAAGACGGATTATGGATATGGGCATTACAAAAGGTGTCGATGTGTATGTACGCAAGGTTGCACCTTTAGGAGATCCTGTAGAAGTAACAGTAAGAGGATATGAGCTATCGTTAAGAAAAGCCGATGCGGAAATGATTGAAGTGGAAGCATAATTTTCTTGCGGGGTGATAGACAGAAATTTTTTTTACATAGGGGTTAGAAAACGCTAACAAAAATAAGTTATATGAAAGGAAGCATTGAAATGTCGATTAAAATTGCACTTGCAGGTAACCCAAACTGCGGTAAGACGACACTGTTTAATGCACTGACCGGTTCGAATCAGTTTGTAGGTAACTGGCCTGGTGTTACAGTAGAGAAAAAAGAAGGAAAACTAAAGGGACACAGCGATGTAACCATCATGGATTTACCGGGTATTTACTCATTATCTCCATACACACTGGAAGAAGTTGTGGCAAGAAATTATCTGGTTGGGGAAAGACCGGATGCCATCTTAAATATCGTAGATGGTACGAATATTGAAAGAAACCTGTATCTTTCCACACAGTTAATGGAACTGGGAATCCCGGTCATCATGGCTGTCAACATGATGGATATTCTTGAAAAGAACGGGGATAAGATTCATTTAGATAAGCTTTCAGAAAAGCTTGGCTGCCCGGTTGTAGCAATTTCAGCGTTAAAGGGAACAGGCATTAAGGAAGCAGCAGACAAAGCTGTTGATTTAGCAAAGAAAGCAGCAACTGTAACAATTGCACATTCATTTGCAGACAGCGTAGAAGCAGTGATTTCAGCAGTGGAAGCAAAAATCGGAAGCGATGTGGCAGACGAACAGAAGCGTTTCTTTGCCATTAAGTTAATCGAAAAAGATGATAAGATTAAAGATATGATGAAGTCCGTACCGGATGTATCCGCAGAGGTACAGAAGTTAGAGGATGAATTTGATGATGATACGGAAAGTATCATTACCAATGAAAGATACCAGTACATTTCATCCATCATTCATGACTGCTGTACAAAGAGCAAGAAATCAGAAGGCGGCTCTGTATCCGATAAGATTGATAAGGTTGTAACAAACAGATGGGCAGCCCTTCCAATCTTTGCAGCGGTAATGTTCCTTGTTTACTATATTTCTGTAACAACAGTCGGTTCATGGGCTACAGACTGGGCAAATGACGGTGTGTTCGGCGATGGCTGGCATTTATTCGGAATCGGTACATCTGCTTACAACGATGCAGCTGATGAATATGCTCCATACGATGCTGAAATCAAGGGCTTCTTAGAAGCAGCAGAAGAAAAAGCACCGGATGTCACAAAAGAATTTACAGAAGTTTATGATGACGAAGATGCGCAGGAAGCAGATGTCGATGCAGCAATCAAGGCATTTACATCAAACAGTGCAATCAAATCTCTTACAACAGAGGTTAACATTGCAGGAGAAGACGAGGACGAAGAACTCGTAAATGTGAATGTAGCAACATTTGAAACAGCTTTGGAGCAGGAAGAACCGGACCCGGCTGACTATGGTGTATGGGTACCTGGTATTCCGGTATTAATCGGTAACGGACTGGATGCAATCGGCTGTGCTGACTGGCTTTCAGGATTAATCCTTGACGGTATTGTAGCCGGTGTCGGTGCGGTATTAGGTTTCGTACCACAGATGCTTGTATTATTTATTTTCCTTGCATTTCTGGAATCATGCGGCTATATGGCACGTGTTGCCTTTATCATGGATAGAATTTTCCGTAAGTTTGGTCTTTCAGGAAAGTCCTTCATTCCAATGTTAATCGGCAGCGGCTGCGGTGTTCCGGGTGTCATGGCTTCAAGAACTATTGAAAACGACAGAGACCGTAAGATGACCATTATGACAACAACATTTATTCCTTGCGGTGCAAAGCTTCCAATCATTGCTTTAATTGCAGGTGCGTTCTTTGACAATGCAGGCTGGGTAGCATGGAGCGCTTACTTTGTAGGTATTGCCGCAATCATCTGCTCAGGTATCATTTTAAAGAAGACGAAGATGTTTGCAGGAGATCCGGCACCATTCGTTATGGAATTACCGGCATATCATATGCCGACTGTTGAAAATGTACTGCGCAGCATGTGGGAAAGAGGATGGTCATTCATCAAGAAGGCAGGTACAATTATTCTTCTTTCAACAATCGTGTTATGGTTCTTAATGAACTTTGGATGGGCAGACGGCTCATTCGGTATGCTTGAAGCTGAACAGCTTGACAGCAGTATCCTTGCAGCAATCGGTAGTGTTATTGCACCAATCTTTGCACCACTTGGATGGGGCAACTGGAAGATGGCAGTAGCAGCTATTACAGGTCTGATTGCAAAGGAAAATGTAGTAGCAACATTTGGTATCCTCTTTGGTTTTGCAGAAGTTGCAGAAGACGGTGCAGAAATCTGGGGACAGCTCGGTGCAAGTATCGTACCGATTGCCGCTTACGGTTTCTTAGTATTCAATCTTCTTTGTGCTCCTTGCTTCGCAGCGATGGGTGCGATTAAGAGAGAAATGAACAACACAAAGTGGTTCTGGTTTGCAATCGGATATCAGACAGTTCTTGCATATATTGTAGCATTCTGTATCTATCAGATTGGTTCTGTATTTACGGGAAATATCCACGTAGTTGGATTGATTATCGCACTTCTTTTTGTAGCCGGTTTTATTTATCTGTTAGTAAGACCTTACAAGGAAAGCGATACATTAAAAGTCGATATGAAAAAGAAAGCATTTGCAAAATAATGTATGAATAGGGAAAAGGGTCTGTATCAACAATCTGCTGATGCAGACCCTTTTTGTCAAATGGAAAAATTTGTATTTGTATCAGAAAGGATTGGTGTATTATGGGAACAGTTATTGTTGGAATCATTGTACTTGCAATCGCAGGCGGTGCGGCATACAGCCTGCACCGTGACAAGAAAAACGGAAAATCGCAATGCGGCGGGGATTGCAGCCGTTGTGGCGGACACTGTCATTAAACGAAAACTAAAAAGAAAAGAGGCTTAGATGAAAAAAATAGTAAATGGAATCTGTATTTGTCTGGGATTTTTATCCCTTGCACTCGGCATTGTTGGTGCAGTCCTTCCGGTACTGCCCACAACGCCGTTTTTAATTCTTTCGGCAGCGCTGTTTGCAAAAAGCTCGGAACGCTTTCACACATGGCTGCTGTCCACAAAGCTGTATCAGCGGTATATCGGGGATGCGGTACATAAAAAGCAGATGACAAAAAAAGCAAAGCGGAATCTGCTGGTAACACTGGGGATTATTTTTGCCATTGGTTTATACTTTTCGCCGCTGTTTGCAAAAATAATTATTTTGATTGTAGCGGCGGGACACTTTTACTACTTCCTGTTCCGGATTAAAACAGTAGACGAACAGGATAGCATGGAGTTTGAAAATGAGTGTGAATAAAATAGATGTGGAAAAGAAACGGGCAGAAGAAAAAAAGCTTTTGTCCGTTATGATAGGAATATACTGCCGTGGTAATCACGGCGGCAATGATGGGAATAAAAAAGAATTGTGCGATTCCTGCAAAAAACTGGAGGAATATGCGCTTTTCAGGACAGAAAAATGCCCATTTATGGAAACAAAGACTTTTTGCAGTGCCTGTAAGGTTCACTGTTATGCAAAAGAACAGCGGGAACAGATTCGTGCAGTCATGCGTTATGCAGGACCGCGGATGATATTTTCTCACCCGGTACTTGCATTAAAGCACATACGGACGACCATAAAAGAAAAGAGGAAAAAGAAAAATGTTTCATAAACGGCTCATGCAGGAATTTCGTGATAACATGAAATACGTTGCGGGCATGGTTGCAACACAGTGGCTCATGCTGATTGCAAATGTATTTTTTATGTATACGCTTGCAGGATTCATCAGCAGTGCGGCAGACGGCACGGCAAAGACAGCAGATTTGCAGAAGATTTTTATTGTGCTGGCATGTGTTATCGCAGTGCGTGCGGTAAGCACCTATGTCAATAGCAGACTTTCATTTGCGGCTTCCTGCAATGTAAAATCCAGAATCCGTAAAATGGTCTATGAAAAACTCATGCGTTTTTCGGGTTCATACAGAGAACATCTCTCCAGTGCGGAAGCGGTACAGATTAGCACAGAAGGTGTGGAACAGTTAGAAATTTATTTTGGTAAATATGTGCCGCAGTTTTTCTACAGTATGTTAGCGCCGCTGACACTTTTTGTCATTGTCGGCATGATGAACTGGACGGTTGCGGTGGTTTTATTAATCTGTGTACCGCTGATACCGGTATCCATTATTGCCGTGCAGAAATTTGCAAAGAAAATGCTGGCAAAATACTGGGGAACATACACAGAGCTTGGTGACTCCTTTTGGAAAGCCTTCAGGGACTGACAACCTTAAAATATACAGTGCCGATGAACGCTATGCGAAAAATGGATGAGGAAGCCGAAAAGTTCAGAAAAGTGACAATGCGTGTGCTGATTATGCAGTTGAATTCCATCAGTATCATGGATTTGGTGGCATACGGCGGTGCGGCACTCGGTATTGCACTCAGCCTTTGAAATTAAAAACGGTGCAGTTACACTGACGGAGTGTTTCTTTATCATTATGATTTCGGCAGAATTTTTCCTGCCGCTTCGTATGCTCGGTTCATTTTTCCATATTGCGATGAATGGCAATGCGGCGGCGGATAAGATTTTAAACTGCTTGATACGAAAGAACCGGAAGAAGGCAGTATTAAAGAAACAGAAGGACAGACCATTTGTTTTGAAAATATCAGTTTTCGTATACACCGGAGAAACAGGTATTAAAAGAAGTCAGCTTTTCAACCAAAGAACGGGGATAACGGCATTGGTCGGTACTTCCGGCTGTGGAAAAAGTACGATCACATCCCTGTTAATGAAGGAAAACAGACCGCAGTCCGGCGTGATTACCTTAGGCGGCGAAGTGTTGTCTGATTTTACGACAGAAGGGCTGATGAAAAAGATTACAAGAATCACGCATGACAGCTATATTTTTAAAGGCACGGTGCGCGAAAATCTGGCAATGGGCTGTGAAACCGCTTCCGAACCGGAAATGCGGGAAGCACTCGGACAGGTCGACCTGCTTGGCTTTGTTGAAGAAAACGGCGGACTGGATATGGAAATTCTGGAAAAGGGTGCGAATCTTTCCGGCGGACAGAAACAGCGTCTGGCACTGGCCCGCGCCTTACTGCATGACAGTCCGGTTTACATTTTTGATGAAGCCACTTCCAACGTCGATGTGGAAAGCGAAAATAAAATCATGGAAATTGTACAGGATCTGGCACGTGAAAAGTCTGTTATTCTGATTTCACACAGATTGGCAAATGTGACCGCGGCAGATAAAATTTTATATATGGAACAGGGAAAAATCGCAGAAAGCGGAACCCACGAACAGCTTATGGCACAGAATAAAGCCTATGCGGCGCTGTTTAACAAACAGCAGGAATTAGAGCATTTCAGAGAGGAGGCGGTATAAATGAAATCAAGAAGCGGTATACAGGTAATGGCAGGACTGATTGGCATGATCCGTCCCCTGCTTTCTAAAATGTGCCTCGCAGTATTAATGGGCTGTGTGGGTAATCTGATGGCAACATTTATTACCGTCTTGGGTGCATACGGACTGACAACACTGCTTGGACTAACCGGCGGATTAAAGCTTTCGGTGATATTTACACTCCTTGCGGTATTTTCGGTACTGCGCGGTATCCTGCGGTATGCGGAGCAGGCAAGCAACCACTACATTGCATTTAAACTGCTTGCAGAAATCCGTCATCAGGTATTTGCGGCACTGCGAAAGCTCGCACCGGCAAAGTTAGACGGCAGTGACAAGGGAAATCTGATTTCCATTATCACAACCGATATCGAGTTACTTGAAGTATTTTATGCACATACAATTTCTCCTATTGCGATAGCAATTATTACATCGCTGTTTATGAGCATTTTTATCGGACGGTTTGATGTGCGGCTCGGACTTCTTGCTTTTGTATTTTATGTTATCGTGGGTGCGGGTATCCCGCTGGTAAACGGAAAACTCGGCAGTGCGCTGGGCGGACAGTACCGGAAGCAGTATGGCGGATTAAATACGGCGGTGCTTGACAATCTCTACGGCATGGAAGAAATTATCCAGTATCAGGCAAAGGAAAAACGTCTGAAAAATATTGAGGGCTATACTGATTCTCTTGAAAAGGTCAACAGCCGTTTAAAGAGCAACGAAGCGGTACAGCGGATTGTAACCGATGCCGTGATTTTACTTGCGGGAGCGTCTATGCTTGCAGTCAGTATGAACCTTTACTGGGACGGAACAGTGTCCTTTAACGCGGTACTGATTTGTACGGTTGCAATGCTTGGTTCATTCGGACCGGTATCGGCATTATCCGCACTTTCAAACAATCTGACACAGACACTTGCAAGCGGAAACCGTGTATTAAATCTTTTAGAGGAAGAACCGGTTGTGGAAGATGTGACCGACGGTGCGGCTGCGGCAGACGGTGTGATTGCGGCAGAGCATCTCGACTTTACTTACAGCGAAACGGACGGCAGTACACGCCATGTCTTTTCGGATTTTTCGGCAGAATTTAAGCCGGACCGTATTTACGGTATTTTAGGAAAGAGCGGCTGTGGAAAGTCCACCCTGTTAAAGCTGATGATGCGTTTTTACGAAACAGACGGCGGTGCAATTACGTATGGCGGTAAAAATGTCAATGAAATCAATACGGAAGCACTGCGCAGACACATTTCCTATGTCACACAGGAAACGTTTTTATTTCAGGATACAATTGAAAATAATATCAAAGTGGCAAAGGCAGATGCGACAAGGGAGGAAGTGTGTGCGGCGGCGAAAAAGGCAGCAATTCACGAATTTATCGAATCTCTGCCAAACGGGTATGACACAAAGCTTTCAGAACTTGGCGATTCACTCTCCGGCGGGGAACGCCAGCGAATCGGCATTGCACGCGCGTTCTTACATGACTGTCCGGTCATCTTCTTAGACGAGCCAACCAGCAATATTGACAGTCTGAACGAAAGCATTATTTTAAAGAGTCTGCACACGGAAAAGAAGGGAAAGCAGATTCTTTTGGTGTCCCACAGAAAGTCAACCATGGCGATTGCCGATACGGTTATCGAAATGAATTGACAAAAGCGGAAAACTGTTATAGAATTTATCCTATCGGATTACTAGGATAAAGGAGAATGAACAGATGCTCACGCAATTTTCAAGAACAGAGCTTTTGCTTGGAAAAGAAGCAATGGAGCGGCTGGCACAGTCACGGGTTGCTGTGTTTGGTGTCGGAGGAGTAGGCGGTTATGTGGTCGAAGCACTTGTACGAAGTGGTGTCGGTGCATTTGACCTGATTGATGATGATAAAGTATGCCTGACGAATTTAAACAGACAGATTATAGCAACCAGAAAAACAGTCGGAAAATATAAGGCAGAAGTGATGGCAGAAAGAATCGCAGAGATTAATCCGCAGGCGGACGTAAGAATTCACAAGTGTTTTTTCCTGCCTGAAAATGCAGAGGAATTTCCGTTTGATGAATATGATTACATTGTCGATGCCGTGGATACGGTGACGGCAAAAATCGCGCTTGTAATGAAGGCACAGGAAATGCAAATTCCGATTATCAGCAGCATGGGTGCGGGCAACAAGTTAGACGGCAGCCAGTTTAAAGTGGCAGATATTTATAAGACAAAGGTCTGTCCGCTGGCAAAAGTCATGCGCCGCGAGTTAAAAAAGCGTGGTGTAAAAAATCTTAAAGTTGTCTATTCAGAAGAAAAACCGACAAGGCCGATTGAAGATATGTCCATTAGCTGCCGTACAAACTGTATCTGCCCGCCGGGGGCAAAACATAAATGTACGGAGCGCAGGGACATTCCGGGAAGTGTAGCATTTGTTCCGTCCGTTGCGGGACTGATTATTGCAGGCGAAGTTGTCAAAGACCTGTGTGCAGGCAGTGACAGGACAACATTTTCCGGAAAATGGGAACGAACCGGTTTTACATAAGACATGCGGCAAAAAAAGTGCAGGAGAAATGCAGGAAAGAGAGGTGGCGCGATGAAGCAGATTTTATGTTTTGGAGATTCAAATACGTATGGACTGGTTCCGGCGACAACAGACCGCTACGGCTGGGGTGTGCGCTGGACAAGCATTATAAATGAAAAACTGGGATTGCAGGAATACCGTGTGATAGAGGAAGGACTTTGCGGCAGGACAACGGTATTTGACGACCCGTTCCGCGAAGGCAGACGGGGAACACAGTTGTTTCCAACACTGCTTGAAACCCATCGTCTGCTGGACTGCATTGTGATTATGCTCGGCACAAATGACTGCAAGACAGTTTACGGCGCATCTGCCGGTGTGATAGCAAAAGGTGTTGAAAAACTGATAGAGCAGGCACAGCGGTTTGCAAAAGATACGCCCATTTTACTGATTTCACCGATTCATCTGGGAGAGGGTGTCTGGGAAAAAGGCTTTGATACGGAGTTTAATGAAAATTCTGTTGCCGTCTCAAAGGGACTGGCAGAGGAGTATCGTAAAGTCAGTGAAAAATACGGGCTGGCATTTTTAAATGCCGCGGATTATGCACAGCCGGGAGCCGCCGACAGAGAGCATCTGGACGAGGAAGGACATCAGCGGCTTGCAGAGGCGGTACTGCACGAAATAAAGAACATTATTGATAAAAAAAATCAATAAAAGTTATTAACAACTAACATAAATAAGAGTATACTAACCCATAGAGGATTGAAAAAAATTATCAATAAGAGGGCTGGTATTTATGGAGAGTAATCAGAACAGTCTGGAACGCTATCAGCGGACACAGATGAGGAAAGAAAATATTATTGAAAAGCTGCGGGAGCGCGGCTGCCGGATTACAAAGCAGCGGCAGATTCTGCTGGATGTTATTTTAAAAGAGGAATGTTCCTGTTGTAAGGAGATTTATTACAAAGCAGCCCGGCGCGACAGTAAAATCGGAATGGCAACCGTTTACCGCATGATGAATATGCTTGAGGAAATCGGTGCTGTCAGTCGGCGCGGAACGTACAAGGTGTCGGGACTTCCGGCGCAGGACGGGGTATGTCTGGTGGAATTAGAAGATAACAGCACCATTACCGTGTCGATGGCAACGTGGAATCAGATTGTCCAGTGCGGGCTGGAAGCATGCGGCTATACACAGGGACAGAAGGTAAAATGTGTAGTAGCCGGTCAGCCGGGTGACAGAGAGGAAGAAAAAAGATGGGAACAATTATAATTATTGCAGTACTGGTGGTACTTGTTTTATTTGCATTTCGCGGAAGCTTTGCACACTTTAAGGGCGAAGGCGGCTGCTGTGGCGGTGGCGGCAGTGAGCCAAAGCAAAAAAAGAAAAAGCTGGCCGGTGAAGTCATTGCTACCAAGATTATCAGTATTGAAGGCATGCACTGTGAAAACTGTAAAAATACCGTAGAAAAGTATATCAATCAGATTGATGGTGCATCGGCACAGGTGAATTTGAAAAAGAATATTGCGGTTGTGCAGTTGGACAGACCGGTTGAGGATACAGATTTAAGAACTGCCGTAGCAAGAGCCGGATTTACAGTTGCCGGCATTGAGCAGATGGAGGCTTGATGAATGAGATAATGATAAGATTTCTCAATAAGGCAAAAAGTAGTGGAAATTTTATCTTAACGGCATTAAAATAGCTGGTAAACAAAAAACGGCAAAAACAGGAGGATTTTATTATGTTAAAGAACTTCAAGAAAATTGACACAAAGCACACAGGATTATTTGCAGCAGGCGTATTATTCGGTACTGCGGGAATTAAGATTTTAGCAAGTGAAGATGCAAGAAAACTGTATGCAAACTGCACAGCAGCCGTACTTCGTGCCAAGGAATGTGTCATGAAGACTGCTACAAACATTCAGGAACACGCAGAGGATATCTATGCAGAAGCACAGCAGATTAACGAAGACAGAGCCGCAAAGGAAGCTGTTATTGATGACGAATCAGATTTCGTAGAGGACACAGAAGAAGCAGCAGAAGCTGAGGATGCAGAATAGTTTTTAGAAGGCAATAAAAATGCCTGCGGAATGGAGAAAAGTATGAAGTTTGTCATCAAACATGAAATCCGCGGCAGACTGCATGTTCATCTGATACAAAAACGCATGACGTTTGAGGAAGCAGATACGCTGCAATACTATCTGAGTACAAACAAGTATATTACATCTGTAAAAGTATATCAGCGGACGTGTGATGTTGCGGTAACATATGTAGGCGGCCGCGCGGAAATTATTAAGGCATTCCAGCGGTTTGCGTACAGTAAAGTCGATGTGCCGGACGTTTTTATACAGAATTCCGGCAGGGAACTCAATCAGGAATACTGGGACAAGCTTGTCAACAAAGTGGTACTCCGCTGCGGAAGTAAGCTGTTTTTACCGTATCCGGTGCGGGCAGTGGCTGCCACGATAAAGTCTGTCCGTTATATCTGGGAAGGCATCAAGTGTCTGGCACACGGTAAAATCGAAGTGCCGGTACTGGACGGAACGGCAATCGGCGTGTCTATATTCCGCGGCGATTTCGACACAGCGGGTTCTGTGATGTTCCTGCTTGGAATCGGTGAGATTCTGGAAGAATGGACACATAAAAAGTCAGTGGGCGACCTTGCAAGAAGTATGTCTTTAAATATCGGCAAAGTATGGCTTGTCAGTGACGGACAGGAAGTTTTAGTACCGGCTGAAAATATTCAGGCAGGGGATAAAGTGGTTGTCCATATGGGCAATGTCATTCCATTTGACGGTATTGTAAGCAGTGGTGAAGCCATGGTCAATCAGGCGTCCCTTACAGGGGAATCCCTGCCGGTACGCAAGGCAGAACAGGCATCTGTTTATGCGGGAACGGTTGTTGAGGAAGGCGGGCTGACGATTCAGGTAAAACAGGTCAACGGTTCAAGCAAGTTTGAAAAGATTGTAACGATGATTGAAGAATCCGAGAAGTTAAAATCTTCACTCGAAAGCAAGGCAGAACACCTTGCCGACAGACTTGTGCCTTATACACTCGGCGGAACGGCACTCACTTATCTGTTTACAAGAAATGTGACAAAGGCGTTGTCTGTCTTAATGGTAGATTTTTCATGTGCGTTAAAGCTTGCTATGCCGATATCCGTATTGTCTGCAATCCGTGAGGCAAGTGTCTACGATATTACCGTTAAAGGCGGAAAATATCTGGAAGCAATGGCAGAAGCGGATACGATTGTCTTTGATAAGACCGGTACGCTTACCAAAGCACAGCCGACTGTTGTGGATGTAGTTTCCTTTAACGGAAAAACACCGGACGAGCTGCTCCGGATTGCGGCATGCCTTGAGGAGCATTTTCCGCATTCTATGGCAAAAGCAGTGGTTGATGCGGCACGTAAAAGAATCTGGTACATGAAGAAATGCACTCTAAGGTGCAGTATATTGTCGCACACGGCATTTCTACAACCATTAATGATAAAAGGCAGTGATCGGCAGCTATCACTTTGTTTTGAAGATGAAAAGTGTATTATTCCGGCAAGAATGGAACAGCGCTTTGAAGAACTGCCGTCAGAATATTCACACCTCTATCTTGCGATTGAAGGCGTCTTAGAGGCTGTAATCTGCATTGAAGATCCGCTACGCGAAGAAGCTGCAGCCGTTGTTAATTCTTTGAAATGTGCAGGCATTTCAAAGGTTGTTATGATGACCGGTGACAGCGAGCGTACCGCAAGTGCGATTGCAAAGCGTGTCGGTGTGGATGAATATTATTCAGAAGTTCTGCCGGAGGATAAGGCTTCCTTTATAGAAAGAAAAGAAGGCAGGACGGAAGGTTGTCATGATTGGTGACGGTATCAACGATTCACCGGCATTGTCAGCAGCAGATGTAGGGATTGCAATCAGCGACGGTGCAGAGCTTGCAAGGGAGATTGCCGATGTAACGGTAGGTGCGGATAATCTGTACGAAATCGTGACATTAAAGGCAATCAGTAACGGACTGATGAAACGGATTCATAAGAACTACAGAACGATAGTAGGCTTTAATTCGGGTCTGATAGTGCTGGTGTTGCAGGTGTGCTTGCGCCGACAACATCAGCAATGTTACATAATACATCAACGCTTTTAATCAGCTTAAAGAGCATGGAAAATGTGCTTTCATAAGAAAAAGCGGTATTCCACCAGCATTTGGAATACCGCTTTTGCGTGCGCCTGCCTTGGCGCACCATTTATGGTAGCTGCACGTTATTATTGATAATCACACACATCAATCATCGATTCTAACAGTTCTTTTCTTCAGGAATATGTTTTGTCATACGGGCGGCAGCTACGATTGGAAGCCATGAATGGACGTAGCGGCGGTCGGTATGGGTCTTTTGCAGAAATCAACAAGATATTTTCCGCAAAGCCTTCATCTACCAGCTTTAACATTAAATATGTGTTGGCAACATCGGCACTGGCATTGCCCTGTGTGGCATGAACCCAGTCAACGGCAGTGATAGCGGTAATCTTTCCGGCATCGTCCGTTTCAACAAGGATATTGTCCGGGCAGTAGTCGCCGTGGCAGAGCTTATTGTGCTTTGGCAGCGATTCCAGCCGGGTAGACAGCTCATATTTAATGTTGGAATCCAGTTCCAGTTCATTAATCTGGCGCACCAGCTTATCCTTTAACTTTAATAGCAGTGGGTTGGAGCGCTTATTAAAAGCAATCTGATAATCTACCATGGCATGCACGTAGCTGTCAATATTTTCAGGGTGTTCCTTGATTAATTGTGTCAGCGTTACCCCTTTGCATATTCACTGGTGATAACCCACTGACCGTCTTCTACGGAAACGCTTAAAATCTTTGGAATATCCAGCCCAGTGTCTTCAACACGGGCTGTATTTAACGCTTCATACAAAACATCGGTTTTGCTGTAGTCCGGGGCAAAACCTTGCGGACTGTATTGCCGTCTTTGTAAACGGCTTTGGTATCTTTTTTAGAAATGCAGTTGTTCATATTCATATCCTTTCTGCCATACCGGCAAATATCATAATGTCACAAATCACAAATCAGCAGCAGATTTATTTACCGTAGTAAGCTTTTAAATACATTTCCTTGATTTCACGCATGAGCGGATAACGAGGATTTGCGCCGGTACACTGGTCATCAAAGGCCTGTTCTACCATGTCATCTAATGTATCTAAGAAATATTTTTCATCTACGCCGTAATCTTTAATTGTCTTTTTAATACCGACCTTTGCTTTTAATTCTTCGATAGCGGTAAGGAAGTTTTCAAATTTTTCATCGTCATTCTTGCCCTGAATACCAAGGAAGTTTGCACATTCTAAGTAACGCTCCTTGCAGTGCGGATATGCATACTGTGAAAATGTACCCATTTTTGCCGGTACTTCTGCGGCATTAAAGCGCATGACATCGGTAATTAAAATGGCATTGGCAATACCGTGCGGCAGGTGGTGGAAAGCACCCAGTTTATGTGCCATAGAGTGGCATACCCCTAAAAATGCATTGGCAAATGCCATACCAGCCATCGTAGATGCGGTTGCCATCTGTTCACGGGCTTTGGCATCATGCGGACCGTTTTCATAAGCCGCAGGCAGATAAGTGAAAATATTTTTCATTGCCTTTAAAGCAAGACCGTCTGTGTAGTCGGTTGCCATAATAGAAGCGTAAGCCTCCAGCGCATGTGTTAAGGCATCAATACCGGAAGCGGCAGTTAAGCCCTTTGGCTGATTCATCATCATGTCGGCATCAATAATTGCCATTTTAGGAAGCAGCTCATAGTCTGCAAGCGGATATTTGATACCGGAATCCTGGTCTGTAATAACGGCAAACGGTGTTACCTCGGAACCTGTACCGGAAGAAGTCGGAACAGCGATAAAATAAGCTTTTTCGCCCATTTTCGGGAAGGTGTAAATACGTTTGCGGATATCCATAAAGCGCATTGCCATATCCATGAAATCAGCTTCCGGATGTTCATACATTACCCACATAATCTTACCGGCATCCATAGCGGAACCGCCGCCGATAGCGATAATGCAGTCCGGCTCAAACAGACGCATGGCTTTTGCACCTTCTTGTGCGCAGGCAAGTGTCGGATCCGGGGCTACATCGTAAAATGTGGTATGCACAATACCCATTTCATCGAGTTTATCTGTGACACATTTTGTATAGCCGTTTTTATATAAGAACTGGTCGGTTACGATAAAGACGCGTTTCTTTCCCATAACCGTTTTTAATTCATTTAAAGCAACAGGCAGACAGCCCTTCTTAAAATACACCTTTTCAGGGTGCACGGAACCACAGCATATTTTCTCTCCTTTCAGCAACGGTTTTTACGTTAATCAGATGCTTTACACCGACATTTTCAGAAACAGAGTTGCCGCCCCATGATCCGCAGCCCAGTGTGAGGGAAGGTGTCATTTTAAAGTTGTAAAGATCACCGATTCCGCCGTGGGAAGAAGGGGTGTTGATTAATACACGGCAGGTCTTCATCGCTTCTGAGAATACGGCAACCTTTTCGCTTTCCGTTGCGGTATTAATATAAAGAGAAGAAGTATGACCATAGCCGCCGTCTGCGATTAAGTGGCTTGCCTTATCAACTGCATCGTTAAAATCCTTTGCCTTGTACATAGCCAGTACAGGAGAGAGCTTTTCATGGGCAAATTCTTCTGAAATATCCACAGAAGTGACTTCGCCGATTAAAATCTTTGTGTCTTCTGGAACGGTGACACCGGCGAGTTTGGCAATCGTATAAGCACTCTGACCGACAATCTTGGCATTCAATGAGCCGTTGATGATAATGGTCTTACGGACTTTGTCGATTTCATCTTTTGCAAGGAAATGACAGCCACGCTTTGTAAATTCCTCTTTGACCGGTTTGTAAACGGCGGTATCGACAATGACAGACTGCTCGGAAGCACAAATCATGCCGTTATCAAAAGTTTTTGAATGAATAATGGAGTTGACCGCAAGAATAATATCAGCCGAAGCATCAATGATTGCCGGGGTATTGCCTGCGCCAACACCGAGAGCCGGTTTGCCGGAAGAATAAGCGGCTTTTACCATGCCCGGACCGCCGGTTGCAAGAATAATGTCGGCTTCCTTCATCAGGGTATTGGTAAGCTCCAGAGAAGGAACATCCACCCAGCTGATAATGCCCTTTGGTGCGCCTGCGTCAACAGCAGCTTCCAGTACAACCTTAGCGGCAGCAATGGTGCTTTCCTTTGCACGAGGGTGTGGGCTGATAATAATTCCGTTACGTGTTTTTAAACAAATCAAAGTCTTAAAGATCGCTGTTGAGGTAGGATTTGTTGTTGGAATAACAGCGGCAACGACACCAATCGGTTCAGCAATGCGCTTGATTCCGTAAGCACTGTCCTCCTCAATAACGCCGCAGGTCTTTGTATCTTTGTATGCATTGTAAATGTATTCGGAAGCATAGTGGTTCTTGATGACTTTATCTTCCACAATGCCCATGCCGGTTTCGGCAACTGCCTGTTTTGCAAGAGGGATTCTTGCTTTGTTGGCAGCGAGTGCCGCAGCTGCAAAGATTTTATCGACCTGCTCCTGTGAATAGGTTGAAAAAATCCGCTGTGCTTCACGGACTTCTTCAATGCGCTTTTCCAGTGCTTCAACAGTATCAACAATCATAATATTCTTTTCTGACATTTGATGACCTCCAATTTTGTGTAGATTAAGATTGATAATTTATTAACAATGATAGTATACCGTACTTTATGGACTTTGTCAACAATTTAACAATATTGAAAGAAAAAAATTGCTGTGATAATATTTATATATAAGACAATAAGGGGGTTTTTATGATGGATAATTATGGTTTTTACACAGGAAAAAGCTTTGATGCATATGAGTTTTTCGGGTGTCATACAGATGAAAATGGTGCGGTGTTCAGGGTGTTTGCACCGGCGGCAGTCCGGATTAGTGTTATCGGGGAGTTTAACGGCTGGCAGGATACACCGATGAATAAAATCGGTGACGGCAATTTCTGGGCGGTTTATATTGAAGGGGTCAAGCCGGGGCAGATGTACAAATATAAAATTTATAAGCCGGACGGCAGCTGTATGGACCACTGTGACCCATACGGATATGGTATGGAGCTGCGCCCTGCTTCGGCTTCGATTGTAAGAAATCTGTACGGCTATGAATTTCAGGACGATGCATGGATGAAAAAGCGCAGTAACGGGGTGGCTTCGGCATTAAATATTTATGAAATCCATGCGGGTTCGTGGAAAAAACCGCAGAATGGGTGGTACCGGTATGATGAGCTTGCCATGCAGTTAGTTCCTTATTTAAAGGAGTACGGATACAATTATATCGAGCTGCTTCCGATTGGAGAGCATCCGTGTGACGAGTCGTGGGGATACCAGTGCAGTGGCTTTTACAGTCCGACTTCACGGTATGGCACGCTGGACGATTATAAAAAAATGATTGATATCCTGCACCACAATGACATCGGTGTGATCATGGATTTTGTGCCGGTACATTTTGCGCTGGATGCGTATGCACTGGCAAAGTTTGACGGAACGGCGCTGTATGAGTATCCGCATAAGGACGTTGGAAACAGTGAGTGGGGAAGCTGTAATTTTATGCACTCCCGTGGCGAGGTGCGCTCCTTTTTACAGTCCTGTGCGAATTACTGGCTGAAGGAATACCATGTAGATGGTCTGCGCATGGATGCCATCAGCAATATGATTTACTGGCAGGGCAATCCGGCGCGCGGTGTGAATAAGGATGCCGTTGCTTTTTTACAGAACATGAATGAAGGACTGGTAAACAGACACAGTGGCATTTTGTTGGCGGCGGAGGATTCCACGGTGTATCCGGGTGTGACAAAGCGCGTGGCGGAAGGCGGGCTTGGATTTACTTACAAGTGGGATATGGGTTTTATGCACGATACGCTTGAATACTTCCAGAAAGATACGGGAGAACGTTTAAACAATCGTAATAAGCTGACATTTTCCATGCATTATTTTAAAGATGAGCGGTATCTGCTGGCATTTTCGCATGATGAGGTCGTGCATGGCAAGGCGACAATTATTCAGAAAATGAACGGCGATTATGACAGAAAGTTTCCGCAGGCGCGTGCGATGTATGCGTATATGGCGGCTCATCCGGGCAAGAAACTCAATTTTATGGGCAATGAGATTGCACATTTCAGGGAATGGGACGAAAAACGGGAGCAGGACTGGAATCTTTTGGATTTTCCGAAGCACCGCGAATTTGCAGCGTATATGCAGGCATTGAATCACCTGTACCTTTCAGAGGAAACGCTGTGGAACGATTACGGCGGTGACGGCTTTGAATGGGTCCATGCGGTATCCCAAAACTACCCGGATACGGAACATTCCTGTGTGTTTGCATGGAAGCGCAAGGCAGAAAACGGCAGACAGCTGTTGTGTGTATTCCAGTTTGCAGACCGCGCAGACGGCGTGACACTGCCGTTGGCAGAAGATGAAAAACCGGAACTGGTATTCGATACGGACTGGATGGAATTTGGTGGGGCAACACCAAAGCAGGATGAGGTTCTGACGGCTCAAAACGGCAGAGCGGTAACGAAAATGGCGGCATTTTCGGCAAAGTTTTTTGTGGTTGGGAAGCGTGACGAGGAAGAAACAGATAACATGGGAGCAGACACTACAGAAGCCGGTGAGCCGATAACCGCAGAACCAATAGAAAAATTGTCGGAAAATTCATCCGTAAAACTTGTAGACGGTGCATGGTTTGACCGTGCGGTGGTGTATCACATTTATCCGCTGGGATATTGCGGTGCACCGCAGTATAACGAGGGTGAAAAGACACAGGGAAGCCGCATTTTAAAGGTTCTGGATAGAATTGGGCATTTAAAGGCACTGGGGGTCAATACGATTTATTTCGGACCGGTATTTGAATCACTGTGGCACGGGTATGATACCTCGGATTATTACAGAACCGATTCGCGGCTAGGCAGTATGAAAGATTTTCAAAAAGTTTTCAGGGCATTAAAGGAAAATGGCTTTAAAATCGTGCTGGACGGTGTGTTTAACCATGTCGGCAGAGGTTTTGAACCGTTTCGGGACTTGCAGGAAAAAGGAGAAGCTTCCATATATAAAGACTGGTTCTGCAATGTGCATTTTGGCAGCAGTACACCACTGGGTGATGCATTTTCCTATGATACATGGCAGGGCAACTGGGAGTTAGTCAAGCTGAACCTGAAAAATAAGGCAGTAGTAGACCACCTGCTCGGTGCAGTAAAAATGTGGGTGGAAACCTTTGATATCGACGGACTGCGTCTTGATGCGGCAGACTGCATTGATAAAGAATTTTTCAAGCAGTTAAAGGTGTATACACAGGGATTAAAGAAAGATTTCTGGCTGATGGGCGAGATTATCCATGGTGATTATAAGATGTGGGCGAATCCCGATATGATGCATTCCGTGACGAATTATGAGTGCTGGAAGGGCATTTATTCAAGTCACAATGATAAAAATTATTTTGAAATCGCCCATTCCTTAAGACGTCAGTTTGCAAAGGGCGGTATTTACGAAAATCTGCGCCTGTACAATTTTTTAGATAACCACGATGTCAACCGCATTGCAAGTCTGCTTAAAAATCCGGCGGATTTGGAAAATGCGTATACCATGCTGTTTTGTATGCCGGGCATCCCATCCGTATATTACGGCAGTGAATGGGGCATTGCCGGAGTGAAAACAAGCGGAAAAGAAGCAGACCTGCCGGTTCGTCCGCCGATTGAAGAAGCGGAAGCGGCCAAGCGGGATACAAAGCTGGAAAAGCATATTGCGGCACTTGCCAGACTCAGACAGACGACCAATGCACTGGTTTACGGTGAATATGCCGATATTCTGGTTCGCAATGAACAGCTTGTGTTTGTCAGACAGTATAATAAGGAAGCGGTGATTGCGGCATTTAATATTGCGGATACAGCGGTGTCACTGGATTTTGAATGGCAGGGTGAAAAATATGCGGTTGAACTTGCACCGCATGACAGTCGTGTGATTGTAAAAGAATAAGAGGGGGAATTATGGGGACAGAAAAATGTCAGAAACGCGTCCTGGTTGTAGAGGATAATGAACTGAACCGGAAAATTGCCGCACAGGTGATTGAAGATGAGGGCATTTTAACGGAATGTGCCATCGACGGTCTGGAAGCGGTAAAAAAGGTCAGGGAAGCACCGGAGCATTATTTTGATTTGATTTTAATGGATGTCCAGATGCCGGGGTTAAACGGCTATCAGGCAGCAGAGCAGATAAGAGGTCTTGGAAGGTGCGATACCAGTGCTGTACCGATTCTTGCCATGACGGCATACACATTTCCGGAAGACTTGAAGCGGGCAGAACAGTCGGGAATGAGCGGATATATTGCGAAGCCGCTGGATATGGACGTTTTATATGAAAAGCTGGAGCAGTGGCTTGTGAAAATGTAGTGATATTTAATTAAACGTATTGTCATCATGGTAAATGTGTGATATAGTATTTAAAACTAGATGAGTTGGTTCACACATGCAGGAGGACAGTAATGGGTTATAAGATTTTAATTGACAGCTGTGGAGAGATTCCGCAGTCACTGATGAGTACAGGAGTTGTTGAAAATATTCCGCTGAGTATTATGGTGGAAGATGAAACAATTATAGATGATGAAACATTTGATCAGAAAAGTTTTCTGGAAAAGGTAGCAAAGAGCAAAAACTGCCCGAAGTCGGCATGTCCGTCACCGGAAGGCTATATGAAGGCATTTGAGTGTGAAGCGGACAGAATCTATGTTGTTACGCTTTCATCAAAATTAAGTGGTTCTTACAACAGCGCAGTGCTTGGCAAAAATCTCTATGAAGAAGAATACAGCGACAAACAGATTGTTGTACTTGATTCTAAATCGGCATCAGTCGGTCAGACCCTGATTGCCATGAAGATTGTAGAAGCAGAGGAGGCCGGACTGTCCTTTGAAGAAGTTATTGCAAAGGCAGAGCAGTTCCGTGAAGAAGAACACACCTATTTTGTACTGGAATCACTTGAAACACTGCGTAAGAACGGCAGATTAAGTAATTTAAAGGCACTGGCGGCAGATGTACTTAATATTAAGCCTGTTATGGGGGCTGATCCCGACGGCAATATTGTCCAGCTGGATAAGGCAAGAGGCATGAAAAAGGCACTCGATAAAATGGTAACACAGATGTTTAAGAATGTCGGCAATACGGAGGAAAAGGTACTTGCAATTTCACACTGCAACTGTCTGGAGCGGGCAGAATGGGTGAAAGAACTGGCACTTTCCAAAGGCACATTTAAGGATTGTTTTATTGTGGATACCCGCGGTATCAGCAGTCTGTATGCCAATGACGGCGGCATTATTATGGTTGTATAATGAAAATAAAACGAAAAAAGGTAGGGGCAGTATTTCTGCTTATAATTTTATGCAGTTTCTTTGTATCCGTGGCGGTAGAACCGTTTTGGTACGGGGAGAGCGTACAGGCGGACACAATGAACGCAGCACCACAACTGGCAGTGCAGACCGTGAGTTTAGAGCAGACGGCATTACAGATAAGGATAAATGCTACACTGCCGATATTTTTAGCTGCCGTGGCAGTGATTTTGGCGGCAGGCAGGCAGTCAGCCCGGTATTTTCCGAAACTGCGGCAGATACATACCGGGGACAGCCGGGAGATTATCTGCTATATTCATAAGACGGATGGAAAAAAGAAAAACGCTTCTATGTAAAATCACAAAATCGTATTATAAAATACAGACATAGGAGTGTATATAATGAAATTTCATTTATCAAACCTGTTTAAAGGACGAAAGGCACTGGCAGAGCAGGAAGAAGCATCCGGGGAAATGAATATTTTAAAGGCAGGACTGCTGGAAAAGCCGGAAAGTGCCATTGCGCAGGCAAGACTGGCGGCAAAGCTGATGTTTGATGAAACAAAAGATGCGTCAATACTGGCTGCAGGGCTTCTAAAGGACTACGAAGAAAATGCCTATATGCAGATTAAAAAAGTGAAGAAAAAGTAGATTTATATGAAGACCAGATTTGTAATTATCTGCTTGAGATTTCAAAAAGGAAGCTGACGACCGCTGAGAGCCAGCGTGTATCGGTTCTGTTACATACGGTAAATGACCTTGAAACAATCAGTGACTGTACCTGCAGTATCGGTCTGGCGTACCGGAATATGTATGAGAGAAATGCGGAATTTTCGCAGGAAGCCGCGCAGCAGCTTGAACTGGCGCAGCAGGCAGTGCGGGAAATGCTTGAAAAGACCCGGGCGATGTTTGACGATATCCGGCAGATTCAGGAAGTCTATGCGTATCATCAGGTCGTCAGTGAGCTGTTAGACCGGCTTCGTGAAAAACACATTGAACGGCTGAAAAGCAGCCGGTGTATGGTGGAGAGCGGGCTGGTACTGACAGACCTTATCAACTATTACGAAAGAATTGCCGTGCGCTGTCAGCGGATTGCAGGGTATCTGATGCAGGAGGGCAATGAGGCACTGAAAATCCACGGACATGAATACTGGTTTCCTGCAAAGGATTACCGGGAGTTATATGAAGGCTGCAGAGAACGGTATCTGGCAGAGGATTAGATTATTTGATTATTTGCGCAGGAGTTTTAACTCCTGCGCAGTTTTTATTGCCTGTTGCCGGTTCGTTGTATCTAATTTCTGAAAATATTTTGCAGTGAAACTTTACGGTATTGACAGAGATGTCCAGATAGTCAGCAATCTGGACATTACTTCGCCCGTCTGCAATCAGTGTCAGAACATGAAGTTCTGTCTGAGTAAGCGGTGTGAATTTTCACAGCGTCTGCGCAGATAATCCGGATAAAGAAGTCCTATTTCCTTCGATAACGTAATAATCCGATCAAGATAGGCATCCTCAAGTCCGTGTGTTTTCGGTAACTGCGAAGAAGCAGATACATTTGTTCACCTTCATCTGCAGCCAGTCTGTCAAAGCGGCGGCGTTTTATGATTGAAGTGTCACATCCAGAAGCTGATAAGCACGGGTGTTTTGCTCAACTTGCATGGAAGATGGATACATATTATAATCAGTGGCATGAATATAGCGTCGGTCAGTCACATATTCTTGGAGATCAGTACTGGAGGGAGTCGAATCAGTATCCGACGGTTTATGTCGGCGGTCATGATGTGTGTTCTCTGTCACGGACGCACAGAAGATATTGTGTGGCAAGAACGTACATCGGCATGGTACCGCTATGAATTAAGTGTGTATAATATTTATCATCGTGACTGGTGTCACAGCATTGATTATGTGCAGACTGCTTATAATACATATGAGCTTCAGCCTTTGAACGCACTTGCACAGTATGCAAAGCAGGAAACACCGGTTTTTAATGCCGGTGATGCGGCAGGACAGAACTGTCAGGACCTTAAATGGTTAAAAGCAATCAATGAAAAGATAGATGCAAACCAATACTATGTATACGAAAGACATGATAATGGAGTAGTATATAATTATAAGACAGATAAAGTCTGGAAGCAGGTAGATAATCCGCTGAAAAATGGTTATCCGAGAGGTGTTACTACAATGGCATTTTTCGGATTGCGAAGTAACACAATTATTTTACAAAAATCAGTGGACAAATAGAAAAGTTTGGAATAATTCAGGATGAATCAGTGAAAAATATTATAAATGGTAATTTTAATGTTGAAATTAAGTTCAAAACAGATAAAATTGAACTTAAATAGTAAAGGCTGAACTTGATGGGTGGTAAAATGAGAAATTTTGATTATAAAAACTGGCTGAAAAACTGGGATAATGAAATATTGCTTCTTTGTTCTAAAATTCATGAATATAAAGGCAGACAGGAGCTTTTTATAAGACAAAACCTGCCCAGTTAGGCAGACTGATTGAGATTGCCAGAATTCAGAGTACAGAGGCATCAAACAGAATTGAGGGCATTGTAACGACAAGCACGCGCATAAAACAGCTTGTGGCAGAAAAGACTGCCCCCAAAAACAGAGATGAGAAAGAAATTCTTGGATACAGAGATGTTTTAAATACCATTCATGAAAGTCATGAGTATATTGATATTACACCGAATAACATATTACAGCTCCATAGGGATTTGCTTAAACATGCAGGCTTTTCATACGGAGGTTCTTTTAAAAATGTACAGAATTACATTAAGGAAACAAGACCGGACGGAACGGAGATTGTAAGATTTATGCCGCTTGCACCCTATGAAACACCGGGTGCGGTTGAGGCAATTTGCAGGAGTTTTGTAGAAACAGCGGCACTTGAAATTGTCGACCCGCTTATCTTAATTCCGGCGTTTATTTGTGATTTTTTGTGCATTCATCCATTTAATGACGGAAACGGCAGAATGAGCCGTCTGTTGACACTCCTTCTTTTATACAAATGCGGGTATGAAGTGGGAAAGTATATTAGTATTGAAAAGCAGATTGAGAAGACAAAAGATGTGTATTATGATGTGCTTCAGAAAATAGATTACGGTTGGCATGAAGAAGAAAATGATGTAACACCGTTTATCAAGTATAATCTGAAAATGATTCTTGCTTCGTATATTGAATTTGAAGAAAGAGTCGGTGTAATGGATAATTCGGGATTAAAGAGTTCTGCATATGATATTGTAAAGGCATATGCAGACAATAAACTGGGAAAATTCACGTCAGCCGATGTGCTTGCAAACTGTCCGACAGTAGGAAGAACTTCTGTATTTAATGCGCTAAAGAAATTAACAGAAGAAGGATATATACAAAAACACGGAGAAAGAAGGCATACATTTTATGTAAAGACATCAAAATCCCCGTGGTAAGTCAAACAGATAAAATTAAGTTCAAAAGTTTATAGAATATATTCAGTCCTCATTGTGAAGTCGTCTGCGAGTTTTGCGGTATTTGGCAGGAATCTTTTAAGCGGTATGGTTTCGGGTGCATGGGTTGAACCTGCTTCTTTGGCGGTTTCATAATACCAGCACTTGTAATCAAGTGTATCAAGAGTTTCTGAAGCTCTGCCATCTGCGCACGCAGGATTTCACGCTGCTTATAAAATAATTCAAGGCGCTGTTCAATCGTTTCATCGCCCTGTAAAGCAAGATTGATGTACTTCCGGATATCTTTTAAAGACATACCGGCTTTTTTTAAACAGCTGATGATTTTTAACCAGCCGTAGTCGGATTCCTGAAACATACGGATTCCGCCCGGAGAGCGCTCGACAAAGGGAAGCAGCCCCTCTTTATCGTAGTAGCGCAGTGTTGAAGCCGGAACATCAAGCATTTTTGCCATTTCACCAACAGTATAAATCATAATAATCCTCATTTCTGAGCGACTTTGTCGTGAAGTTGCGATGAGAAATTCGCGCAGGCGATTTCTCATCTGCCATCATAGCGATTTGTTTTTGCTCAGAAACAAATCGCTGTGCGAAAAATCAGCACATCAGTGTGATTTTTCACACGAACCTCCATTCCGCAGCCATTTTAATGCCGTCTGAATAACTTAAAGATAACTTTAACTTTAAAGATAGTATATCGTGCAGAAAAGATAACGTCAAGAAGGAAAATAAAAAATTTCATGTTGATTTTACATACTTTTCATACAAAAGGATAGCGGGTCAGACCGTTTCCCATTTACAATGAATGTAAAGGGAGGCGGTTTTGACATTTGAAGAAATAAAAATAATGAAGAAATCAATGAATTTATAAATAAGGAAATTATAATCTGGGACTTTTGGGATATACTGACCATTCACAGATTCACTGTTCCATTGTAGCTGATACAGCGGCGATGATTCTAAAAAATTTGGATATTCTGAGCATGACATAGAACTGGCAAAGATTGCAGGGTATATGCATGATATCGGAAATGCAATTAACAGGACACATCATGCAGAATATGGAGGGTTACTTGCTGATGGAATATTGAAAAACGGACATGAACATTAAGGACAGAATAACGATTGTTTCAGCAATTTCTAATCATGATGAATCGACAGGAGGTGCGGTTGATTTAGTTTCAGCGGCACTTATTATTGCTGATAAGACAGATGTTAGGCGTGACAGGGTAAGGAGCGAAAGGGAAAGGCTGCATTTGATATACATGACAGGGTTAATTATGCGGTCACTCAGCATAAATTGAAAGTTAATGTAGATAAGAAAACAATTTCACTTAATCTGCAGATTGATACAAAGATATGTTCAATGTATGAGTATTTTGAAATATTTCTTGGAAGAATGATGATGTGCAGAGGTGCAGCGGATATGCTTGGGGCAACGTTTAAGCTTATGGCAAATGGTTCAAAGGTGTTGTAATAATTATTTGGTAGTACATCATATGACAAAATATATATAGGACGTGCAAATGTATCAAGTGATGAAGCATTTGGCTTTCTTCCTGGAGAACTTGAAGATAAGACAAGACCATTGCTGGGCTGTTTTTATTCAAATCTTGAGGATTTACTTAGGAAGGGAAATCATGAAGAGGGATGCACAGATACAGATGCAGATAGATGATATGATGGAAACGGGATTATTGAGGGGATTCCCATTAGCTTATATAAGTGGAATGAGCATAAAAACAGTTTTATAATATGTGATGAAGCACAGAATATAGGCAGGTCCCTTATAAGGGATATTGTTACACGGTGTGGTCAAGGTTCAAAATTAGTAGTTCTTGGTGATACGAATCAGATTGATGTTCCGTTTCTGGATAAAACAAATTCAGGACTTTACATATCTTGCGCATAATATGAAGGGAAGTACTAAATGTGCACAGATAACATTTACAGAGAAAGAATATGTTCGTAGTGCACTTGCAACAGAGGCACTCAGCAGATTGGATTAGAAGTCTGCTGAGGGCAGTATTCTGTATTAAAGAAAAACAGTTGGAAATAAAAAAATATAGGAATATTGGCATAAAAATATAAGCGGTCGTAATCGAAAATATTTGTGTTATAATTTGTTTTATGATAAAATATTATTAGAAATAAATTTGTAAAAATATAAGGATACAAGATTTGAAGTCTAATATGAATACTGTTGCAGTTTGGTTGTATTTAAGGAAATAAGCTATAAATACAACTTTTTTAATTGTAATTTTAACCAGATTGTTGAATGCTGTGTTTTTGTTGAATCCGGCAGGACGGTGAAAAAATATGATAGTATTTAAACACATTACGAAAAGGGAAAAAAGCTAATTAACATTTGGAATTGGATTTTGGGATAATAAGTCATGTATAGTGAGGGAAAATGATAAGTATTAATAGGGTGACATTTAATTATAGAAAGAATAGTAAAAGTATTCTTAATAATATTAATCTGGAAATTAAAGACAAAGAAATATTTGGCATATTAGGACCGTCTGGGGCAGGAAAGACAACATTAATAAAGCTGATAACGGGACAACTGGATTCTCAAAATGGAGAAATATTAGTTGATGGGTGTAAGCCGGATGTTCATAACAGGGAATTTAACCGGAAGTTTGGAATTATGATGGATGGTCTGGGATTATATGAACGGTTGACGTGTTATGAAAATGTTTTGCTTTTTGCCAGAATATATAATGTTATCGATTCATATGTTGTTGATGTGTTGAAACAGGTTGGACTTGGGGAACATCTTAACAAGACGGTTAATAAGCTTTCTACAGGTATGAAGCAGAGAGTTTTGCTTGCCAGGGCAATTATACATTCGCCAGCTATTTTAGTATTAGATGAACCTACAAGTGGACTTGATCCGGTAACTGCTGATGAGATTCACAAGATAATAAAAGAAATAAGACACATGGGAACAACGGTATTGCTCACAACACATAATATGAATGAGGCGGATAAGCTGTGTAATAGAATTGCGTTGTTAAATAAAGGCGGGATTATAGAGTGCAATGAACCTGAAGCAATAAAAAGAAAGTACTTTAAAAGTGGAAGCGTGTGTATTCATACAAAAAATGAAAAAGATATTTATCTGGATTTAGAAAAACAAAAATCAGAGTTAATAAATCTTATTCATAGCGGAGATATCGAAACGATTCATTCGCAGGAACCGTGTTTAGAGGATATATTTATTAATTTGACGGGGGAAAAGATAAATGATAAATAGTTTAAGAGTCATAAGAGCAATGATTAATAAGGAAAAGACGGATATTTTAAGAAATAAAAAAATGCTTATTATTATGTTTATTTTTCCTGTAATTTATTTATTCATTACTTTTGCAGGCATAGAAGAATTTAAGGGAGACGGTTCGGCTTTTGTATTAATGCATTCTATCATGGTTCCAATACAGATAATAGCATCAATCGTAGCAGAGGAAAAGGAAAAAGGAACTTTTAAGATGTTGATGATGTCAGGCGTCAGAGCATTTGAATATATTATAGGCATAATGGTTATTGTAATGATGTTTCTGGTATTTGGAATGGTTATATTTGATCAGACCGGAGCAACAAAAAACAGTGATACTTTTGAAGCTGTTATAGTCAATATGATTGCTTTTATATTGTCTATGATGATTGGTTTTATTATTGGAGTTATATCAGACAATCAGGTAA